>ULRO01053265.1_pt1 | contig 54569 bp, 41 predicted proteins | sample 1955421 | NCBI WGS metagenome assembly ULRO01 (sample SAMEA4835682, study PRJEB28245) | human gut metagenome | biome: gut microbiome; material: fecal sample | place: Denmark | collected 2008 | reverse complement strand
ATATTTTTAAATTGATAGTAAAATAGGTAGTTTTTTTGTTAAACTACCTATCGGTGTAAATGATTGACTTTTAAATTAATAGTCTAATTAAAAAATATATCGAATATGGATAAAATGTAATATTTTTGTCTTATTATGTTTTATAACATAATTTATAATGGTGTATTACTTATAAATTGATAGTTATCCTATTTTGATACCCGAAAAACCCATAAAGGCCATAGCCAGTAATCCGGCGGCGATGAGTGCGATTGGTGTGCCTTGCATGGCTTTGGGAATATGGGATAAACTCATTTGTTCACGCATCCCGGCAAAGATTACCAAAGCCAATGTGAATCCGATTGCTGTCGATATGGCATAAACGGTAGCTTCGAGAAGCGATAGATTTTTTTGAATAACGATCAATGCGACACCCAATATCGTGCAGTTTGTAGTGATTAATGGCAGGAAAACGCCTAAGGCCTGATAGAGGGAAGGTGCTATTTTTTTGATGATAATTTCGAGTAGCTGGACCAATGCGGCAATAACCAGTATGAAAACAATGGTTTGCATATAGTCCAGTTTCATCGGCATCAATAAATAGGTTTGTAATAAATAGGTAACTATCGTCGCTATGGTCATGACGAAAGTTACCGCCGCACCCATACCCAGTGCCGAGTCGATACGTTTGGAGACCCCGAGAAAGGGGCAGATTCCCAAGAATTGGGATAGAACTATATTGTTTACAAATATGGCGGTAACGAATATAGAGATATAGGTGAGCATAATCAGCGGGTTTTAAGTGTATGGATAATAGCGATTAAAAAGCCTAATGCGATAAATGCACCGGGGGCGAGGATAAAGATGAGAGACCCATATTCTTCGGGATAAACCGAGATACCGAATACGTGTCCTGTTCCTAAAAATTCACGGATACAACCCAGTAAGGTAAGGGCAAATGTAAAACCGAGTCCAATACCGAGCCCATCGAAAAAGGAGTCCACCGGATTGTGCTTGGCGGCAAAGGCCTCGGCTCGTCCCAATAAAATGCAATTAACGACAATCAAGGGTATAAAAAGTCCGAGTGTTTCATATAAATCGGGTAAATAGGCTTGCATACACAGTTGTAGAATGGTTACGAACGTGGCTATAATAACGATGAAAGCGGGTATTCGCACTTTATCGGGGATAAAGTTTTTGACCATCGAGATTGCGACGTTGGAGCAAATTAGCACAAACAGGGTAGAAAGTCCCATACCCAAACCTCCTATGGCCGAGGTGGTCGTTCCTAAGGTGGGGCACATGCCCAATAGAAGGACGAAAGTCGGATTTTCTTTTATAATTCCGTTTAAAAGTATTTTCGTTTTACTCATGATTGCCTCCTTTCATAGATTCGGCATAAGCCGTATAGGCGGTTTGTATGGCCGCCAAAAAAGCTCTCGATGTAATTGTCGCGGCTGTGATGGCATCTATGTCGCCTGAATCTTGTTTAACTTGTAATTTGTTGCGAACCGGCGATTTCCCGATGATATTCTGGTTATTTTTCTCGGTTCTGAACCATTCGTCCATTTTTGCGCCCAATCCGGGCGTTTCCTGATGTTTCAGGACTCGATAGTCCCGAATCGTTCCATCGGCTTCGAAACCCACGATAATACGTATTTCGCCACCGTACCCTGTGGAGTTGCTGCATTCGACAGCGGCTCCGACGAGAATACCCTCTTTTTTTGCTGGATAGACGATCGCCGTAGTCTCACCGTATTCATTACGGACAGTGTAGGAGCATTGTTCGTCTATTGGGGAGTTGTCGTATTTCGGAATGACTTGTTGGATTGCTTTTTCTCTTCCTGCCTTAGTCGCACGTGCTATGGGTTCTTGGGTAAGTCGATGGGTATATCCCAATAGTCCGCCGGCCACGGCGGTTATCAAGGTCAGAGACCAAAGCATGTTCCAAAATGTAGAATCTTTTTTCTTCATGATCGATGGTTGCCGAAACGTTTGGGTTTGATATAATTATTGATAAGCGGTGTAAAAGCATTCATGATAAGGATTGCGAAAGAAACTCCTTCGGGGTAACCTCCCCATTGGCGTATAACGACGGTCAAGATACCTATACCGATTCCGTAGATAATCATTCCTTTGGAGGTCATGGGCGAGGTCACGTAGTCGGTCGCCATATATATAGCCCCTAACAAAAGTCCGCCGGACAATAGCTGAATGAGGGCAAAGTCGAATGCATATTGCCACATGGGTATATTTTGCATATTGCCTGTTTCTTGCCCGCATGCCAAGACGAAACTGAATAAGAAGACTGTCAAGAGGATAGAGACGGGTATATGCCAACTGATGATTTTCCGGTAAAGCAGATAGGCAAAACCGATTAGTAGGGCGATAGCGCCTACTTCACCTAAACTACCTCCTTGATTTCCAATCCATAGATTAGCGATATCTATTTGTTCGATCCACTGGCCTCCCTCTTCTTTTAATTTAGAAAGTAGTGTTGCTCCGGTCTCGGCATCGGTATAGTTCCACCGTGATACGATTGGCAGAGGCCATTGGGTCATCTGGGTAGGGAAGGATATGAGAAGAAATACCCGTCCTGCCAAAGCCGGATTGAAAAGATTGTTCCCTAAGCCTCCGAAAGACATTTTGGCAATCCCTATCGCAACGATAGAACCGATGACAACGATCCATATTGGCAGATTGGAGGGCAGGTTGAAGGCCAGCAGCAATCCGGTGAGTATGGCCGAACCGTTACCGATAGAAGGCTTTTCTTTCAGTAAATATTTCTGGATTAGATATTCGACAATGACGCAAGAGAGTATAGACGAGAGAGTAACGATTAAAGCCCCGATTCCGAAAAAATAAAGGGAAACGGCGAATGCAGGCAGCAATGCGATGATGACATTGTACATGCATTTCGAGACGGTTAAATTATCGTGTATGTGAGGGGCTGGCGATACGGTTAATTCCATTGCGAGATAAATTAAGATTGTTTTCTGGATCGTATGATTTGGTTTACTGCATTTTTCCCTATTCGTATATAGTCGAGTATAGGACGGTTTGACGGACAACTATAAGCACAACAGCCACATTCCAGACATGCGGTGATGAGTTCTTTTTCCGCTCTCTCGAACAAATGATTTTCTGACAATTTGGCCAAGAGATAAGGTTCGAGTCCCATAGGACATGCAGAAACGCATTTGCCGCATCTTATACAGGAAGAGGTTTCGCTCCGGTGCGCATGGGCTTCGTTTAATATCAAGATACCCGAACAGCCTTTGGGAATAGGGGCATCTAGATTGGAAACCGCTTTTCCCATCATGGGGCCTCCGAGAATGACCTTTGCGCTGTCGGAGGGAAGACCGCCGGCAATCTCTATCAGCTCACGGATAGGCATACCCAATCTTATCCGGTAATTCCCCGGTTGTTTAATACCGTCTCCTGTAACGGTGACGATACGCTCTACGAGCGGTTTATTTTTCTGAACGGCTTCATACACGGCAAAAGCGGTTCCGACATTTTGGACGATAGCTCCGGTCGAAACCGGTAATTCCCCGTTTGATACTTGCTTATGAAGAATAGCATCGATGAGCTGCTTTTCACCGCCTTGCGGGTATCGGGTGCGGAGGGGCACTATTTCTATGCCCGGATATTTTTCGGCCTGTTTTTTTAGTAGGGCAATAGCGTCTCTTTTGTTATTTTCTACTCCTATATAAGCCCGTTTTACATGGATAGCTTTCATTAGAATGTGACAGCCTATTATAATTTGTTCGGGCGATTCGAGCATGAGAGCATGGTCGTCCGTTAGGTAGGGTTCGCATTCCGTCGCATTGACGATGAGGACCGTAGGCTTGAATTCTTTGGGAGGTGTCAGTTTTACATGGGTGGGAAAAGTCGCACCGCCTAAACCGACGATACCGTTTTGTGCTATTTTTTGTATAATTTCATTTGAAGATAAAGCAATCTCTTTTTCCAAAGAGGGAGTCCGGTCTATATATTCCTCCCAATCGTCTCCTTCCGTATCGATGATAATTGCCTGAGAATATATTCCGAATGCGTTAGCTATTTTGTCTATTTTCGAGACGGTTCCCGATACCGGGGAGTGTATGTTGGACGATACGAATCCGTTGGCCTCGGCGATGAGAGTCCCCACTTTTACGGTATCGCCTTTCTTGACAATGCAATTGGCCGGTGCTCCGATGTGCTGGTTGAGCATCAGAGAGACTTGCCGGGGAACCGGAATGGTGGTTACTGGGCATTGCGATGTCAGTTTATTCTCTTTGGGGTGTATGCCTCCTATGCGGAATGTTTTTAACATATTGCAGTTTCCTTTCTGGGGGTTGATGTTTCCCTGATATTGTTTCTTATTTCGGCATGTATCGCATGGGTAGGGCATCCGTCGACACACGCTTGGCATGATAGACAGAGGTTATCGTCGATATACGCTAAATTGTCTGATAGAGAAATAGCTTTTTCGGGGCAGGTCTTGACACATTTCCCACAACCTATGCAGGCGACGGAACAAACTTTGCGGGCGATGATGCCTTTGTCTTTGTTATTGCAAGCCACATATATCATGGATTCTTGTTTCTTCCGTAGCTCGATTAAATGTCTGGGGCAGGCTTTTACACAAGAACCACAGGCAACGCAAATGTTGGAATCGATACGGGGAAGTCGGGTGACGGGATCCATCGTGATACCTCCGAATTCGCAAGCTGCCGCACAATCTCCTTCGCCAAGACACCCATAATTACAATTACTCTCGCCGGTATAAAGCGAGGAAACGACCGCGCAGCTGTGTGCGCCTTCGTAATGGCTGGTTTGCGGGCGGTTCTCGCAAGAGCCATTGCAACGGATAACGGCGATACGAGGAGCTTTTTCCACAGCATTCAGGCCAAGAATGGGAGCAATCTTTTGCATAACCTCATTACCCCCGACGGGACATAACAGACTGTCTAACGATGTGGCCTTCGTGCATTGTTCGGCGAAATTCCGACATCCGGCATATCCGCAACCGCCGCAATTCGCTCCCGGAAGAATAGATTCTATTTCGTCGATTCGAGAATCTTCTTCTACATGGAATTTACGGGAAATGATGTAAAGTAATGTTGCGCTGATGAGTCCGATAATACTTAGTATGATGATTGCCGTTACCATAAGTTATGAGACATGTATTGGTTTCAAGAAAAATCTAAATCGTTTTTTCAGTCGATCGCGATAGAAATATAGTATCGTGTAATATATCGCTAATACAACAAGGGCACATACCCCCGAATATAGTTCGTTTACTCCTATTCGTTCATTGATGACGAGCGACAGCATAATGAGAATTACCGGGAGGGCTGCCGTAAACCATATAGCTCTGTATCCTGCCGAGGTAGAAAGAGCTACCGAAACTTTATCTCCTATCTGTATGGGAAAATCGCATTTTTCAACCTCGATAATTTTTTCTTTTTGGTCGGTTGTCGTGCACAATGAAGCCGCATGACAACCTGCGCAAGCCGAGTGTTGTATGATGCGCACGAATATATGCGATTTGGAAATACCTGTTATAATACCTTCGTGCTCTATATCAGGTCGTTTCATACGAGAAAAACTTTTTTAATCCTTTGTTTATTTTTATCTGTCAGAAATAAGAATTGTACAGTTTTTTATATTTGTCTTCTTTTTGAATTTCAGAAATCCATTTGTTCAAGCTGTCGAGTAATATCGAGTCGTCTTTTCTGAGGGCCCATGATTGGAACTGAGTAAAACTTATATCGGTATTACAGTCTATTTGGGGATAATCTTTGCTCATTTGCTGGGCTATTGCTTTGTCGCATACGGCTAAGTCGATTTCCCCAGTAGCGACCATCATGATGAGCTGTTCGGCCCCGTATGTCTTTTCTTCTTGTATATATATGGTATCGCCTATTTCACGAGACAAGTTGTGAATGCGTAATCTTGTAGGAGCATCACTGACGATGTATAGAGTTTTTCCGGCCAAATCTAGTTGGTTTCTTATCAGTTTTTTTTTCGCTTTGGGATCTTTTCTTTGAACCAATACCTGTTTGTTCAGTTGAATGGGTATGGTAAAAGCCAATTCTTCCTTGATTTCGGACGTTACGGGTAATTGACGGGCAATGATGTCGTATTGGCCTTTTTTCAATCCGTCGATACTTTTGCTTAGGTTAACTTCTGGGGTTATCTCAATGGAAAGCCCGCTTCGATTACCTACCATGCGGGCCAATTCATAGTCGAATCCCGATAGGCTGTCGCCTTGTAAATAGTAAGACAATAGGGTATAATCCGTAACGATCCTCAAAACACCATCGGCTTTGATTTCCTCGAAAGTTCTCGGTCGGTAAGTGTTTCGGGGACGCAACCATATCATTGTTCCGACAACTATTATCAATAGTGCGGCATATATAAATATGTGTCGTTTGAACTTCATATCGTTAATTGGAAAAATCTATGGATAACCCCATTTGAAACATACTTGGATTTAACGGATAATGTGGTAATGAGAAATAGTTATTTCCCCCGAATATCCCTTGATTCACGTGCGACATCATGACAAAGAAACGAGTTTGTTTCAATTTCATATTTATATATGCGTTCATGAAAGGATAATTTCCCACTTCGATTTCATCTTGGGTATGAAAAGTTAAGGTCGCCGGTTGGAAAGCCTCGCTTTTATATTTTGTGTAGTAACGACAATCTACACCTAATTGAACATGCAATACTTTGGCGATTCTGAATAAAAGGTACATATTGCTATATACGCTCAATTCGGGTAAGGGGATTATCGATGGTTTGCTCGATTTTTGGTAAACTATTTCGTTTTCCCAATTAAAAACTCCGAATTTAAAATCCTGATTGAGTTTTGCGTGGAATACTTGTATCATGGAGCTTTCTTGCCGGGGCAAGCTATTATTGTCGAAATAGATATAATTTTGTATATTTTCGACACCGACGTTCAATTTGGTTCTCCACCGTTTTATGTTGAATTCACCTCCGACTCTCATTCGACGTGTTTTCCCGAAATCATTGTCCCAAATGAAGTGATTGGAAGTGTATTTCTTATAGAAATAAGAAGGTTCGGTGTTTTTGAAAAAGCCATAGGCTCTTAGTTGAACGGTGTCATTCCAAAGCCTGAATCGGCTGCGAATATCGGCAGTGACGTCGATATCACCTATGATTGCTCCGGCAAGTCCGAATTTCCCGTTTACATGATAAGTCAGTAATTCTCCCTTTTGTTTTGAAATTTCTCCACCGACCCATAAAAGGCTTTCTCCGTGGCTGCGAGGATTGGATATATCGGGACGTGGAGTCAAACCCTCTATTGTAGTTCCAGCCGAAAGGGTGTCCTGAGGCAAGGAAAAATGGCGATATTCGTAAGTGGCGTAAGCCGCCAATCCCATCTTTGCATACTTATTGAATCCTTCGAGTAATGATATTCCGAAAGTATTTCGTATAGACTGGTATCGGGTTTCTTCATTCGTCCCTCCAAGACCTAAATAGGTGTTCGCGAAGTAGGTAGTGTCTTCGGTTGCCGATTGATTGACAAACCTATGCTTATTTTCGTTATACTCGATGGTGTGTATAATGCTGGTGACGGGAATGAATGTACGTATCACGGTTGTGTCTTGCTCTTCTTCTTGATAGAACCCGAATTTATATCGTTGGGTGGCATAGTATTCTTTACCGCGAATACGGTTATATGCATCCGTCAGATTGGTTGGAATCGTTTGGGTGTTTACGCTCGATTGTCCTCCTTGTACCTCTTCGGGACGAAGTATGTATGTATCGTCCGAGATACCTCCGTTTTCTTGGTTTACGAAATTATATGTATTAAGAAAAAATTGAATATCGTATCGGTCTCCCAAATAGCTTCCGAAGATACTGTATGCAAGGTCTTTCGTCGCTTGATGCTGGTAGTGGCCTCTCGATAGGATATAATTGATGCTACCTCCGAATTCCAGTTTCTGATTAAAATTTCCAGAGAAAACAGCTTTTAAATCATCTTGGGCAGTTTGTTTCGAGCCTCCTGTCAGATAAGATAGTTGGGTATAAGGTATGTGTGAATTATAGAATTTCCATGAAGAGGCTGTTTGTATCCAATGGCCGAATGGATCTTTAAATATAAATTCAGATGGTAAAGGTCTGTCGAAAAATATTTTGGAAAAAGCAGCAGCGCCGAGATTCCCGGTCGTCCCATAAGCCGTTGAATAGCTGGAAGGAATATCCGTGCTGTAAAAATTGTGCATGAGAGTATCCATAGGAACATCATATCTCGACCCTAACGGCTGGGTAATACTCCATGCATAAGGAGCAGGAATATCCTGTTTTTTCTTAGCCTCTGAAAAAAGTGAACAGAAAAGTACAGATAATATGATAATACAGGCCTTTCTCATCGGTTTGCAAAGATACGAAAAAGCCGGCAATTACAAACGATGTGTTTTTGTATATTTTGCCGGCGTTTAATTCTTTTTCTTTTTTAATCCAATGGCCTTTAATGGCTTTGGTAAAGATATCGTTTTATACTTCGTTTAGGTGTTTTTTCGAACTCTTCATAATAGATTTTAAGACGGCTGATTTGGCTATAAGCCGGAAGCTCTTTATTGAGGGTCGATATGTTTTCTTCCATCAGAGTTTCTAATGCATGGCCGGATATATTCGAATGTTGTGCGTTGTCTATATCGGGGTAAACGAGAGCGACCAATTTGCCGTCTTGTTCGATGATGAGCGATTCGCATACATAGGGCATATTATTCAGTCGATCTTCGATTTCTTCCGGATAAATGTTTTGCCCGGACGGACCCAATATCATGTTTTTATTTCTTCCTCTCAAATATATGAACCCATCGGCATCTATCGTACATAAGTCTCCGGTTTTCATCCAGCCGTCCTCGGTGAATATCGCCTGAGTAGCTTCTTCGTTTTTGAAGTATCCCAGCATGATATTCGTACCTTTCACTTGCAGTTCACCTACAATATTTTCTGAATCCGAAGAGTTTACTCTTCCTTCCATACGGTCTACTATCCGCCCACAAGAGCCGATTCGAGTCTCGTCCCACGGGGCATAAGAGATGAGCGGACCGCACTCGGTCATGCCATATCCTACGGTAAAGGGAAAATTGATACGACGTAGGAATTGTTCTACATCTCTATTTAAAGCCGCACCTCCGATAATCATTTGAGAGAGGTTCCCTCCGAATGTTTCGTAAAGTTTATCGTTGATTTTTGTCAATAACTGAGTGTCTAAGAATGGAACTTTTAAAAGAAGTTTCATCAAAGGTTTCTCTAATAAAGGAAACACTTTGGTTCTGATAATTTTTTCGATGATGAGAGGAACGGCTATAATTAGTTTGGGCTTTACCGTAGCAAAAGCATCCATGATGATCTTAGGAGAGGGAATCCGAGTCAGGAAATGCAAGTGACAGCCTTTTAAAAATGGGTGTATCATTTCTATAACCATGCCGTACATGTGTGCCATCGGCAACATACAAACAATACCGTCACCTGCGGACAAGAACGGTAAATGGTCTAAACAAAATTTGACATTGGACCATAAACTGCGGTAGGGGAGCATTACCCCTTTTGAAAAACCGGTGGAGCCCGAGGTGTAATTGATAACGGCGAGTTCCTCGGGAGAATCTTCGTAATAGCTTACGGCATCAGGGGTAAATCGGGCAGGATATTTTTTCCCGAAGTATTCGTTTAATCGGTTCCGCATATCCGTCAGCTTTTCACTTTTTGATCTTAATAAGGAAAAGTCATTCAATAGGAAGATTCCTTTCAGGTTTTTCATTAGCGTTTCGTTCAGGTCTTCCCAGACAATATCTCCGACAAATAGCAGTTTCGCTTCCGAGTGATTGACAATGTGGTGTATATTGTCTGCTTTGAATTCATGTAAGATGGGGACGGGTACGGCTCCGTAGGTGATTGCCGCAAAAAAGGCTACCGCCCAGTGAGCTGAGTTTTTGCCGCAGATAGCTATTTTGTCTCCTTTTTTTATTTCGGCACTTTCTAATAAGAGATGTATTTTGGCTATTTTGCGGGCAATGTCTTTATAATGATAAGATACACCGTCGAAATCACTTAATGCGATTCTTTCCCAATTTTCTTTAATGGCTTGTTCGATGTATTTATTGAAACTCTCGTTGTTCATAAAATCAAGTTTTTATGTCATGATTTTACAAAGTTACGAGATTTCCTGAATAATCCTAATGTTTCTGTGTCTATTTTGGGAAAAGAGGAATAGGGTTCCTAAACTTTTCGTAATGAAAAAAGAATGTTCAACCCTCCTGATAAACCGTTTTTTACCCATATCTCTCCTTTATGGAAGAGAACGGCGTTTTTAACAATGGCGAGTCCCAGTCCGGTTCCTCCGAGTTTGCGGGACCGACCTTTATCAACTCGGTAAAATCTTTCGAATAATCTGTTCAAATGTTCTTCGGGGACACCGATTCCGTTGTCGGAGAAAGAGAAATAATAATATTTACTATCTTCGAGATAACAGTCTATCGTGATTTTTGTTCCTATACCGGCATAGGCTATGGCATTGTCTGTAAGATTTCTGAAAATGGAGTACAATAAGGAATAATTTCCATTTATGGACATTCGTTCGTGGAGGTTTTTCGTCTCGACGGTCATTTCCCGTTCTGTCAAGGCCGCTTGTGATTCGTTAATAACTTCATTGATGATTTTTTGTAAATCGGTATTATCCGTGTCATAGAGGTCCTTAGATTCGTCCAGCCTATTGAGCATTGAAATATCTCTTAGTAAATCGGTCAATCGTTTGGATTGTGCGTAGCAACGCTCCATAAACATTTTTTTCCGGCTATCGTCCATTTCGGTGGAAAGAATGGTCTCCATATATCCGCGGATACTGCTGACCGGGGTTTTAAGTTCGTGAGCGATGTTTTGAGTAAGTTGGCGTTTTAACCGGCTTTCTTGTTCTTGTTGGGTAATATCGTTAATGGCTATTTCAAATGTATGGTCTTGAAATATAATACATTCTATGAGGAAAGTTCGGCTTCCTTTGCCTATAACCATAGACTCCGAAATAAATTCCTCCTGTTCGTTTTGTTCATAGAGCTTTTGAGAAATGAAATTGTTGATTTTTTTCAGATTGGCCTCTTTAAATAAATAGTCGGAGGGAGATAGGGTATTGTCTGTGATAAAATTGAGATACTGAATAAAAAGATTATTGGCCATAATAATCCTTTTATCTTTGGCAAAAAAGGCCAATCCTTCTTTGGAGAACTGTAAATGCTTGAATAGTTTCTCTTGCTCTATGGATAGTTTCTCTTTGGTTTTTAATAAGTTATCATAAATGTGAGTAAGACTTTGGGTAATATTGCCAATGTCGTTTACCCCTGATTTTATAGTAATGTGTATAGGCTTTCCCTGTTCTGCCTGTTGAGACAGCTGGCTGAGAGCGGCAATGGATTTCCCCAAGCTGTGGCAAAAATAATAAAGCAACAGTATGGCGAAAATCGATATCGCTAACATGAAATATATAAATTCATTATTGGGACTGAGTATGGAAAATTTCTCCCGTTCGAAAGGAAGTGAGGAGCGTATGATCCAATCGTCATATCGTTTAGCTGAATAGAAGAAATTTTTTTTGAACGATTGAGAATATCGAATGGCATATCCATTCCCATTTTTTAGAGATGATCTTATTTCGGGGCGGTCCAAATGGTTATTTGCAAGGGAGTCTGGTTCTTTTTCTCGTTGGCTTTCGAGCAATACTTTTCCAGAGAGTGCCGATATAATAGTTACTCTTAGAGGTTTTCGAGTAATACTCTGTATGATGGAGTCGATTGAAATTTGGTCTATCTCTTTGTTTTTAATTTGGGAATATATGAGTTCGTTGTAATCTTGTAAAAGGGCATTTAGAGATTGCTGTCGGTTTTCTTTTTCTAGATTATATTCGAATAGTAAGATGATAGTGATAAAAACGATGAAAAGAGAGCCGATAGAAAAAAATAATTTTCTATCGAACGTCATAGATTTTCGAACCTTCTCAGTAGACATAAATTAAGCTGTTTCGAAACAATATCCGTATCCGAGACGAGTTACGATGCGCTTACCGTATTCTCCTATTTTTTTGCGTAGGCGGGTAATATTGACATCGATAGTTCTGTCTAAAACATATACCTCATCTGTCCATATTTTCGATAATATTTCTTCACGAGAGAATACTTGTCCCGGGTGGGAAAGCAGGAGGGATAATATTTCAAATTCTTTTTTAGTCAATGGGAGTTCTGTACTGTCTATGAACGCTCGTTTTTTTACAGAGTCTATGTACAATTTTTCAAATTGTAAAATAGCCGGATCTTCTTTGTCTACAATTCGTCTTAGTACGGCTTTGACCCTTGCGATCACTTCTCGGATAGAGAACGGTTTCGATATATAATCGTCCGCACCGATATTAAATCCCATGAGTTTGTCGTCTTCGGTATCTTTGGCCGTTAAAAAAATGATGGGAATATGTTTCAGCTTCTCGTTTTTTCTTAACAGAGAGGCCATTTTGAATCCGTTCATTTCGCCCATCATGACATCGAGCAACAATAAGTTATAATCGGTCAGGTTCATTTGTAGCGCTTCTTCTGCCGAATTTGCCGTATCTACGTCATATCCTTCGACCTCTAAATTGAATTTCAAAATTTCGCATAAATCTTCTTCGTCATCGACGACTAAAATTTTGTAATTGGCCATAGTTTCAATTTTTATGATAGTGCAAAATTGAGAAACAGATATTTCAACAATGTGACAAACATTTTACTTTTTAATCTTCATTCTGCTGTGTTTTGTTGAAAATTGAAAAGTAGAATATAATCTTTCACGTCGTTTCCCTTACGGTCGCTTCGTAGGGTTTGTTCAAAAGTATATTGTTCTCCGTACTTTTCTTTTATATAATTGAAATCCCGTTCGCCAACGAGTAAATAACCATTTTTAGGCATTTCTTTTTCGAAGTCAATGACTCGGTTTTGTGCATAAAAATTAATAATGAAAAATCGCATCATAGAAGACTCGACATAAGAGTATATTTCTCCATTTGGGACAGTAGATACTACTTTGTCTGCAAACGGTTTCATCGATTTTGCATTGAGTATAGCCGGCAAAGTAGAAGCGTCCAACATCAGTTGAATGCCGAAAAACAGGGCTACGACCGAGTAAAGATAACGGTTATTATAGGTTAGGTATCGTTTGCTCTTATAGATGTCATAAATTAAGAATACTATAAATATGGCAGTAATGATGAATATGATATCCCACGATTCGGAAAGGGCTGTTACATAGTGACTGATGTCACTCGTAGAAGACATGACGTATTTGTCTATAATTCCGCTTTTGACGATAGTTAGAACCACCAATAAAAATCCCCCGATAAATGCTATGAAAATTGAAAATATTCTCCATATTCGCGGTCTTTGTTTGAGTAGAAAGAGCATGTATTCTGCCAAAAAATAGGCTATGAATGGGTAAATGGGAAGAATATATACCGATCTTTTACTTTTGGGGATACAATAAAAAACGAATATGATGACAATGGATAGGAGACTGAACAGTCTCATTTTATCCATGTGTGTGATATAGTCTTTGAATCGTTCCCAATATAGTTTGACCGTACCCTGTGGTCTCTTGTATTTTAAGGTAAATAATGACATGATAACTAAAAGCGACCACGGTAACCAACCCGCTAAGGTAATATAAACGTAATAGATGATGGGTTGCTCGTGTGAACCGTATGACATTTTTCCCAAGAAGCGATCGACGTTTTCTTCCATAACGAGCCGTAGAAATGCTTCTCCTCCCTGTTGATAGGCCGCATAATACCAGAGTAAAGGCAAGATACAGGATAGTAGTGCTATGGGGATAATTTTATAGAAGGCTTTCCATACAGACACTTTTTGGAAAAGAAGGAATATGCCGATTACGGCGCATGGAAGTACGATGCCCACCGGTCCCTTAGTGAGCGTAGCTATACTCATAAATAGTATTGCCCAAATGGGGATTCCTTTCAACCCGAGTTCCCACCATCGATATAATTGGAGCATGGCTAAGACGATGAAGCAGGTCAGTACCATATCGACTCGCGACGCCATTGCAGCCCGATGCACTTCAAATCCCGAGAGTAGTAATAGAGAAGCAAGGAATGCTATGTCATTTCTGCTACGTTTGGCAAAAAAGAGAAAACACGCGATTGCCATAATGATTGCTGCCAATGCCGAAGGAAGGCGCGAAGTGAACTCTGTTACCTCTCCGGCAGGAAGGGACAACGCTGCGATACACCAATGAAAAAAAGGAGGCTTGTAGGCGATGTCTCCGCCATTGTTTATAGGTAGTATCCAGTTGTCGTTTTGTAACATACTGACTGCCACGATAGCTTCCCGGGGTTCCCCTTTGGTGTGGAAGTTGGTTAGCCCCAAATAAGGTATGATCGTTAAGGCACTGATGACTAACAGTAAAAGAAATAGAGATGTCTTGGAACTTATTTTAGGCACATTCATAATGGAGACAGTCTTTAAATCGTTTGGTTGTTATGAGGATCAAAATTGATTTTTTTATCTATAATATATTCCGGGCGATTTTTGGTTTCATCGAAGATGTTTCCAATGTACTCTCCGAGTATTCCGATGGTAAACAATTGCACTCCACCTAAAAATACGATAGTAATGATTGTCGAAGACCACCCCGGAACGATAGATTCTTTGCCGGAAAGGTACATGATGAATACCCAGATAGCAAAAGCCAATGCTATAAAAATGGAAAGTGTTCCTAATGATATGGCCAATTTTAATGGCTTTTTAGAAAAACCGAAGATACCGGCCGAGGCTAATGAAAACATTTTTCGTATGGAATATTTCGTTCTGCCGGCAGCACGTTCGTTACGGGTATAATAGAACGGAGTTTGTTTAAATCCCATCCAACTGAAAAGTCCCCGCAAATATTTATGCTTTTCGGGAAACTGTTTGAATGCATCCAAAACCTTGCGATCGATGAGCCTGAAATCGCCTGTATCGACAGGAAATGTGTAGTCAGATAGAGAGTTGAGCATGCGATAATAAATCTTGGCGGTGAATTTTTTCATGAAAGTTTCCCCTTCACGTTTATTGCGTACCGCATATACGACATTACTGCCTTCTTTCAAATAAGTATCTATCATTTGGGGAATAACTTCGGGCGGGTCTTGCAGGTCCACGTCGATGATAACGGCAATGTCTCCGGTACAGTTGTGTAATCCTGCACTCACGGCATTTTGATGTCCGAAGTTTCTGGAAAACGATATTACTTTTGTATGAGGATCATCGTTGGCGAAACCGAGTAAAAGTTCTTCTGTGTGGTCTTTGCTCCCATCGTTAACGAAAATAAGTTCATAATCGTGAGCTGTACTTCCCATTACTTGGGAAAATCGCTTATGAGACAAGGGTAGTACTTCTTCTTCGTTATAACAGGGAATGATTACAGATACTTTCATGGTATGAAACTTTTATTTTTTAAAAGTGATACATCTATTCATAATGAAATTACACAGTGTATATACGATCATACTCAAAAGTTGAGCCCAAGAATCGGGTACATATAATATCTCTACCAAAATGAGTAACGATATAAATTGTATGCCATAGCATATCCCGAAACAGATGAGGAATAAGATGGCTTCGCGGATAAAGTTACTATTTAATTTTTTAAATACCCAAAGTTTGTTCCAGAAGAAACTATTGACGACACCTGCTATATAGCCTATAAAATTGGATATGGTATATTTTACATGTAGAATCTCTTGCAGGAAGTAAATGACGATAAGCGTTATAAGGGTATTTATGATACCGACAATACCGAAACGAATAAATTGTCCTATTGCTTTTTTATCGTATTTTTTCAGTCGTTCGAACATGATGAAATGTCAGTCTTTAATGGGGTTGGTCGTGTCATCTTTCAAGGCTGGCAAAGACCAGTGAAATTTTACAGCGAGTAAGCGAACCGCAACGACCGATATGCCGCAAATAGATTGGTTGGTTATGCTGTTGAACCCCATTTTTTCTCCTAAATAAAACATGATTCCTCCGGCGACACAAGCTAAGGCATAGATGTCTTTACGAAATAGCAGAGGTTCTTCGTTGATGAGGATATCGCGAATGATACTGCCGACCGATCCCGTAATGGTTCCCATGACGATCGCTACCCAAAACGGAAATCCGAACATGAGTGTTTTTTCTACTCCCACGACGACAAATAGAGCTAACCCGATCGTATCGAATATGAAGAACGTATTTTCGAGTTTTACCAAGTATTGTTTGAAAATAATGACGAAAATAAGAGCTATGGCCGTTACGGTGAGGTAGCTGCCGTTTATCATCCAGAAAGGAGTTGCATTCAACAAGACATCTCGGAGCGTTCCACCCCCTATGGCTGTTACAAGCCCGACAGCATAGGCTCCGAACCAATCGAATTGTTTTGCGGCTGCTAATCGAATACCACTAATGGCGAAAGCCAGTGTGCCGACAATTTCTAATATGGTGGCGAAAGTTGTATTCATAATCTTTCGTATGGAATTGCAAAGGTACTATTTTTTATGATAATCTGTCGTTCTTATTTTATTTTTGGGAGTTGAGTTTTTGTCGTATGAAATAAGTTCTGTAAAGATATTTTGTGGGAATAAAAATGTACCTTTGCACCAAATGTGGAAATAGACTGTGCTCGGTAGAGTCCGATAAATTTGTTTCTGCTTTTGTTTGCACTATTTCTCTTAATACAAATCTTTAATGAAAAAACGACTGCTAATACTTCTTTCAGTTTGTTTTATCTGTGTTTCCATATTTCCTTCTTCTCCGAAATATGAAATGAGGGCGGTGTGGATAACAACGAACTGGGGATTGGATTGGCCTTCGCGTCCGGTAAAGGTTTTGTCCGATAGATATATACAGCAAAAAGAGTTGTGCTATATTCTCGATGAGTTGCAATCGGTGGGAATCAATACGGTGTTTTTTCAAGCGCGTATTCGAGGTGAGGTTTTTTATTCTTCTCGATACGAACCGTGGGCTGCCGTTTTAAGTCATGGGCAGGAACCCGGATACGATCCTCTTGCTTTCGCCATTGAGGAATGTCATAAACGGGCTATCGAATGCCACGCTTGGCTCGTCACTTTTCCGGTGGGATCGAATAGGCAAGTGAAAAAACAAGGTCGTTCTTCGGTTGTTGCCCGCCATCGTTCATGGTGTAAGCAATTATCGGGGGAATGGTTTCTCGATCCGGGGAATCCGGCGGTGAAGGATTATTTAAGAGTATTAGTCGGGGAAGTCGTTTCTAAATATGATGTCGATGGTATTCATTTGGATTATGTGCGTTATCCCGATAATGCGATGAAATTTCCCGATTCCGATTCGTTTAGGAAGTGGGGAAGTAGAAGCAAGTCTTTGTTTCGTTGGAGAGAAGACAATATAACCGGTATCGTCACAGCCATTTATGAAGAGGTAAAACGATTAAAGCCGTGGGTGAAAGTCAGTAGTTCACCGTTAGGTAGATATGCTTCATTAGAGGGTTTCCCTGCGGAATGGAGCTGTATGGAGGCTGTTTCGCAAAATCCGAAGGATTGGTTGCAGAGCGGACGGCATGATTTTATTGTCCCGATGATGTATTTCAGAGAAGAAAATTATTATCCGTTCTTGTACGACTGGGCAAATTCTTGTCCTCCCGAAAAAGTAATAAGTGGCTTGGGAGTTTACCGGTTAGATAAGAACGAAGGTAATTGGCCTTTCATAGAAATAAAGAGACAAATCGAGACCACTCGGAAAATGGGAGTGGGACAGGCCTATTTCCGATATGAAAATTTACATACGCATACGATATTGAGGCAATGGCTCGTTTCCTGTTTTTACAGGTATCCGGCCTTGACACCCGGGTTGAAAAATCCTATATCGCAGATACCGGATACCCCGAACAATTTACGAGTGGAGACACAGGGCTGCGTTTCTAATATTTCTTGGAGTCCGGCAGATGGTGCGTTCACCTATGTATTGTATGCGACAAATGATTCTTTGGATATGAATACAGGAAATCAGATCGTGGCTGTATTACCTAAAAATATACATTCATGTTCATTGTCGATTCCTTATAGGAATTATGCCATAGTGGCTCGTGACAGATATGGGACCGAGAGCGAGCCTGTGTTTTGGGCGGGTAAAAACATAGAACCGGATAAGTATCGAATAACTCTATAATTATAATGTTGATATAAAAAATAAAAGCTATGTATCCTTTGAAATTTGAAGACATTCTTCGTCCTATGATTTGGGGTGGAGAAGAAATCAGTCGATTCAAACAGTTACCCGAAGTTCACCCCGGTATCGGTGAAAGTTGGGAAATCTCACAAGTAGGCGAACGTGTATCGGTCGTTAGCGAGGGGGAAGATAAAGGGAAAACGATTACGGAGTTGATTAAGCGCGACGGGGCGAATTTGCTGGGGAAGCATGTCGCAGCTCGCTATGCCGATAAATTCCCGTTGTTGATTAAATTTATCGACGCACACGATAATCTCTCTATTCAAGTTCACCCCAATGATGAGTTGGCGATGGCCCGGCACAATTCATTTGGGAAAACCGAGATGTGGTATGTCATCGACGCTAAACCGGGAGCAGGCCTCTATTCGGGATTTTCTAAGCAAATAACTCCCGCAGAGTATGTAGAGCGAATCAAAAATAATACGATTACCGACGTATTGCAATTTCATGAAGTGAAAAGCGGCGATGTGTTCTTTCTTCCGGCAGGCCGTATTCATGCTATTTGTGAGGGAATATTGATAGCCGAGATTCAGCAAAGCTCCGATATTACTTATCGCATATACGATTATGATCGTAGAGATGCGCAGGGCAATGCCAGAGAGTTGCATATCGAGCAGTCTATCGATGCAGTCGATTTTAAAATGTATGATAATTTACGAACCGATTATGCGGCTAAAAATAACGATGCTGTCGGTTTAGTCAAATGCCCGTATTTCGAAACGAATTTAATCGAAGTGGATAAAAGTGTGAAGCGTTCCGTTTCGGGACATGATTCGTTCGTTATCTATATGTGTATGGGTGGAAAAGTGCGATTGACCGATAATAACGGTTACACGATATCTTTACATCAAGGACAAACCGCATTGATTCCCGCTACACTCTCATGGGTGACAATCGAGGCAGAAACTTCTGCGAAGTTACTCGAATGTTATATTCCCGAATAATGAAGTGTTTTTTATAAAAAGAATAATGCCGGAGAATTATTCTTCGGCATTATTCTTTTGGTTATGATTGTAATATTTGCAATATGGGCGGATTCCGCATTCCAAGCAATTGGGTTTGCGAGCCATACAAATGTAACGTCCGTGTAGAATCAACCAATGATGTGCGATGGGGAGTAGGTGTCCCGGAATATTTTTTACCAATGTTTTTTCTGTTTCGAGAGGAGTTTTTGAATGGTTGGTAAGTCCGATTCTGTTGGAGACTCTGAAAACGTGAGTATCGACAGCCATCGCTTCTTTGTTAAATACGACCGATGCTATGACGTTGGCTGTTTTTCGGCCCACTCCCGGTAATTTTTGCAAATCTTCTATTTCGGAAGGTACGACACCGTTGAACTGTTCGATGAGTGTACGAGCCATTCCCACCAAATGTTTCGATTTGTTATTGGGATATGATACGCTTTTAATGTATGTATAAACTTCTTCCGGTGTAGCTGCGGCCAGATCTTGTGGAGTAGGGAATGCTTCGAATAGAGCCGGGGTTATCATGTTTACCCGTTTGTCGGTACATTGTGCCGACAGAATGACTGCAATCAGTAATTGAAATGGGTCGTGATATTGCAATTCGGTTTCGGCGATAGGTTTGTTTTCTTGAAACCATTTAATGACTCCGGCATATCTTTCTTTGGTAGTCATGGCGTTATAAAAATTTTATCATATGAAGACTATATTTCGCTAAGAAAAATCCTCCGAAAACGGCAATAATACCTCCGAGATTAGTACCGATGATATAGAATAGGGCACTGTGGACTTTCCCTAAATTCAATAGATTCATCGTTTCCAAAGAGAATGAGGAGAACGTGGTAAATCCACCTAATAATCCGACGAATAAAAAAGCTCTCAGATTAGGTGAAAAATCAAAAGAATAACAAAAAGCCCAAAGTATCCCGATGATAAAAGAGCCTGCTAAGTTTACGCATAATGTTCCCCACGGATAAGCCGAGAAAAGACGTTGAATTTCCGAAGCGATAAAAAACCTTGCAACAGAACCTATGCCTCCTCCCGCGAGAACACAAGCGACTTTACAAAACTCCATTCACATAAATTTTAATGAGCCGATTCGAATTCTTCGAGGAAACGTACATCGTTCTCAGAGAACATTCGTAAATCTTTGACTTTATATTTCAGATTGGTGACTCGTTCGATACCCATGCCTAATGCATAACCGCTGTATATTTTACTATCTATGCCACATGCTTCGAGGACATTGGGGTCTACCATACCGCAACCCAGAATTTCGACCCAACCGGTATGTTTGCAAAATGCACATCCTTTACCCCCGCAGATATTACAGGATATATCCATTTCGGCAGAAGGTTCGGTAAACGGGAAATAAGAAGGACGGAGTCGAATTTGAGTTTCTGATCCGAACATTTCTTTGGCAAAATAAAGCAACGCTTGCTTCAAATCGGCAAAAGAAACATTCTTATCTATGTATAAGGCTTCTACTTGATGGAAAAAGCAGTGTGCCCGGTAAGATATAGCTTCGTTGCGGTAAACACGACCCGGACAAATGATGCGGATAGGGGGTTGGGAGTGCTCCATCGTTCTTGTTTGTACAGACGAGGTGTGTGTGCGAAGAAGAATATCGGGAGAACGTTGTATAAAGAATGTGTCCTGCATATCGCGAGCCGGGTGGTCTTCGGCAAAATTCAATGCTGAGAACACATGCCAATCGTCTTCGATTTCGGGACCTTCTGCAATTGAAAATCCCAAACGGGCGAAGATATCGCATATTTCGTTTTTTACTAAGGAAAGCGGGTGTCTCGATCCTAACGGAATGGGGTAGGCTGTTCGTGTCAAGTCTATATTTTGAGATTCCGAATGGGTATCTTCGAATTCGCTTTTCAAGGCATTGATTCTTTCTGTTGCAAGAGTCTTCAATTCATTCAGTTGTTTTCCTACTTCTCTCTTTTGTTCGGCGGCGACAGTTCTGAAATCATTGAAAAGTTGAGAAATTTCTCCTTTTTTACTTAGATATTTTATACGAATATTCTCTAAATCTTCTGATTTAGAAACTTTTAATGCCTCGATTTCTGCTTTGATACGTTGGATTTTTTCAATCATACCTGTATAATTCTTATTTTTAAATGCAAATTTAATAATAAATGACTTCTTTTTGGGTGGATTTTTGAGAAATATTTTTTTTGACGAATAAAAAAGGGAATCTGCTGAAAAAATATTCCTTTATTACTAATTTTGTTATGAATTTAAGAAGTAACGATATGTCTGTCTCTCCATTTTTACAAAGTATACACGAGTTTGTCGAGGATAAAAAACTTTTAGACAAATCTGGCCCTGTTATCGTTGGTGTGAGCGGAGGAGCCGACTCTATTGCGTTACTTCATGTCTTGAAGAGTTTGGGATATTTGTGTATAGTTTGTCACTGTAATTTCAATTTGAGAGGTGAAGAATCTTTGCGGGACAGGAATTTTACTCGGCAGATAGCTTTTGAGTGGAATTTGCCGTTCGAGGAGATTTCGTTTGATGCTTCATGTTATGCGATGACCAATAATGTGTCGGTCGAGATGGCTTGCCGCCAACTGCGATATGATTGGTTTGAAGAGAAAAGGAAACAATATCGGGCACAGGCGATAGCCGTGGCCCATCATCGGGACGATAGTGTGGAAACCCTGTTGCTGAATTTAATTCGAGGAACCGGGATTGCCGGTCTTACGTCGATGAAACCACGTAACGGATTTGTTGTGCGACCGTTGTTGACCGTTTCCCGTAAAGATATAGAATCGTATTTGTCGGAACATGGGGTGTCGTATGTGGTCGATTGTACCAATTTAGAATCGGTTTATATCAGAAATAAAATTCGATTACAAGTATTGCCTTTGTTACGTTCGATCAATCCGTCGGTTGACCATTCCATATATTCTTCTATTTTGAATTTGAGGGAAGTAGAATCGGTCTATAAAGCGGCTATACATGAGCAGGAGCAAAACGTGTTGGAATATAAAGGTGAATATATTTATATTCCGGTGGAGAAACTGAAACAGCTTCCGTCGCCTAAGGCTTTCTTATTTGAATTTTTGACTCCTTACGGCTTTGTTTCCGAACAGATAACAGAGATAATATCGTCTTGTGGCGGTATTTCTGGGAAGGTGTTTTTATCTCGGAATTACAGAATCGTTAAAGACAGGGAATATTTGATATTGGAATCACAGGAAAGAGAAGAGGCCGGGACTGTGGTAGAGAAAATCGAAAGTCTCGAAGAATGTGGAGCTTTGTTACACGGAAATTTATCGTATCGATGTCTGGACAACGATGAAACGTATTGTTTCTCTCGTGATAAATCCTATGCTTGTTTCGACTTGGACAAACTTGTATTTCCGCTAATTATTCGCCGGTGGGAGACGGGAGATCGTTTTACCCCCTTTGGAATGAAAGGCAGTCGTAAATTGAGCGATTATTTTAGAGATAGAAAATATTCTCTAATCGATAAAGCCAATGCTTTGTTGCTATGTTCGGGAAATACGATAATATGGATATTGGGAGAGCGCGCGGCCGATGGATATCGAGTGACTGCGGATACAAAGAGAATAATCGAATTTAAATATGAAAAATAGTTAAATAATAAACTTATTTTTACATTTCTTGTTTTGTTTGACAAATCGGCCGTATATTTGTACGGTGAAATTGCGTAGTGAAATTCTGTACGCAGTAAATTCAAAAATCCAATAATTATATTTGTTCTTTCAGCCAGTATGAGTAATCATGCAGGTAGCTTTAATAAATATAAAGTGTAAATCATATTTATTTATTCATGTATAATATTTTAGAATTGAGCGCTAAAACTCTTGACCAGTTGAAAGTGATAGCTGCTGAAATGGGTATCCAAAAGATTGATGGTATAGAACAAGAAGATCTTGTCTATAAAATTCTTGATCAACAAGCTATTGATATGGCAAGTAAAGCTGCCGCTAATCCTCCTGCTCCGAAAAAGAGAGGTCCTAAACCTAAGAAAAATAAAGAGAAGTCTGTACTTGAAAAACCGAATGAACTAGAAAGTAAATCAAATACAGAGCCTACACCGTCTCTATCTGTGGAATCGACAGGAGTGGAAGATACGAAAGAGGTGAAAAAGAAAGGCAGAAAGAAAAAAAGCGATGTAACGAGTGAAACCTCGAAAAAAGAAGATGCAAAACAGGATAATGTTACAGAAGTAAAAGATATTCCTTCTATTATAGAAGAGACTGGGTTATCTTCTCATCCCGCTTTGAAAGAGCCGGTAGCCGAACTATTTGAGAATTTAAAAGAAAGCTCTATGGCGTTGGTGGAAAATAACGGTTCCAATGAAAACGAAGAGCTTCCTCAGCAAAGTACACAAGGAGGGCAACCCAAACAACGCAAACGGATACAAAAGAAAGCTCTTCCGGCTGAATTGATAAATGAAGCTCAAAACACACTGCAAACACCCTCGCCTTCTGTTCCGGTTACAACGCCTTCCACCCCGGTAGAAAACAAGCAACAGGAAATTATTCAACAACAGCCCGCTACCGCAAATCAAGGACAACAAGCACCGTTGCCTACATCGTCGTTACAGACATTCTTCCCACATAGCGAAAAGCAAAGATTTGTTCCGAGAGGACAGCGCACATTCGTCCCACAGAATAGGAACAGCCAGAATAATGCAGGAAATAACAATGGGCAAAACCAAAACTCGAATAATCAACAAACGTTTGTCCCTGAGCCGAAACCTGTCGAGAGACCATACGATTTCGATGGAATATTGACAGGTGTGGGGGTATTGGAGATGATGCCCGATGGGTATGGATTTCTTCGTTCGTCCGACTACAATTATTTGACTTCTCCCGATGATGTCTATGTTTCTCAATCGCAAATAAAGTTGTTTGGTTTGAAGACGGGCGATGTCGTTGAAGGACCTATTCGTCCTCCTAAGGAAGGAGAGAAATATTTTCCGCTGGTGAAGGTGGAGAAAATAAATGGTCGCACACCCGAATATGTTCGAGACCGTGTCCCGTTCGATCATCTTACTCCTCTTTTCCCCGATGAAAAATTTGATTTGACGAGTGGAAAATACTGTAATTTATCTACTCGTGTGGTCGATATGTTTTCTCCTATCGGTAAAGGACAGCGTGGATTGATCGTTGCACCTCCTAAGACGGGTAAGACCGTGTTGTTGAAAGATATAGCCAATGCTATCTCTGAGAATCACCCGGAGGTTTATATGATTATATTGTTGATCGACGAGCGTCCCGAAGAGGTTACCGATATGGCCCGTAGTGTAAAAGCCGAGGTTATCTCATCTACTTTCGACGAGCCGGCCGAACGTCATGTGAAAGTGGCTAGTGTCGTATTGGAAAAAGCCAAACGTATGGTTGAATGTGGTCACGATGTTGTCATTCTGTTAGACTCCATCACTCGTTTGGCGAGAGCTTATAATACGGTTTCTCCGGCCTCCGGTAAAGTGCTCTCCGGTGGTGTCGATGCCAATGCGTTGCATAAGCCTAAACGCTTTTTCGGTGCGGCTCGTAATATAGAGAACGGGGGAAGCCTTACGATTATCGCTACTGCTTTGACCGAGACCGGTTCGAAGATGGACGAGGTGATATTCGAGGAGTTCAAGGGAACGGGTAATATGGAGTTGCAGCTCGATCGGAAATTGTCTAACAAACGCATTTTCCCGGCTGTTGACATCACGGCATCGAGTACTCGTCGGGACGATTTGTTGTTACCGAAAGACACACTCAACCGTATGTGGATATTGCGTCGATACTTGTCCGATATGAATTCGATAGAGGCAATGGAATTTATGCGAGACCGTATGGAGCGTACTTCTTCGAATGAAGAACTTTTGCTGTCGATGAACGATTGAGTATCGTAATAGATATAAAAAGAAGGCCGGTGAATTGGAATTTTCACCGGCCTTCTTTTTATATGGACCAAACAAAGTGAACAGGGCGTGTGTTATATGAATAAATGTATAAGAAAATGGAGATACCCTCGATACAACTGAGTTTGGAACATATAGAGGAGTTAGATTTTACCTGTCCTGCGGCAAAAAAATCGATAAATATAGGAAAAGAGATTATTCCGGTTAAGTTTGTGGTAAATATTTATCCCGATGTTAAACGGGATTATTTTAAGTTGATAACAGGAGTCCGTTATATTCGTCGTCGTAATTTTATCGGTCAAGAACTTCTTTTTTATAGAATCGCTGTGGTTTATAAAATTGAGAAATTGAGGGATTTTGTTAAGCTCGAAAACTCCCAAGTCATAGTTGATACTCGGTTACTTGCATTGTTATTGAGTATATCAATCGGGTCGATGAGAGGAATGTTGGCACTACGTACACAAAATACAGTATTCAAAAATTATCCGTTACCTCTGATAAATGTATCCGAAATATTAACTTCCATGAATATAACCGATTCTGAGGGTATTGGGGAGAATCTGAATATATATTACAATAATTGAATCCTCGATGAATAAATTGATTTTGCTCCGGCATGGAGAGAGTATATGGAATAAGGAGAACCGATTTACGGGGTGGACAGATGTCCCATTGTCTGAAAAGGGGAGAGATGAAGCTCGTCGGGCAGGAGAGTTGTTACGGAGTTTTTCCATATATCCCGATATTTCGTTTACATCTTTGTTAAAGCGTGCTATTGTTACTCGCTTTTTAGTTATGGAAGAATTGGACAGGTTGTGGACTCCGGCATATAAAGATTGGAGGCTCAATGAACGACATTATGGTGCGCTGCAAGGCTTGAATAAGTTGGAAACATCTGAGAAGTATGGGGCGGAGCAAGTTCATATTTGGCGACGGAGTTATGATGTCAGACCTCCGCAAGTAGGAGACGAGGATCTCAGATATCCGGCTCATGATGCCCGTTATCAGATGGTTCAAGAAAAACTGCTACCTCATGGTGAATCGCTTGAAGATACTGTTCATAGAGTGTTGCCTTGTTGGAAAGAGCGTATTTTGCCAGAGGCTGAGAAAGGCAAAACGATACTGGTTGCAGCTCATGGAAATAGTTTGAGGGCCTTGATAATGATGCTGCAAAATTTATCGCCTAAACAAATTGTCGATGTAGAAATACCCACGGGAAAACCTTTAATCCTTGAATTAGGAAAAAATTTAACGGTTATGAATCAATACTATTTGGGGTAAAATAAACAGCATGGGCTGTGGTAGTAAAATCTTTTTTAGCTTCCATGATATATTCTTTTTCGGTTTTCTGTAAATAGCTATATTTGTCCGATTATTGATTTAGGTATGAAGACGAATAAGACGAATGCGGCTCGGCTGTTGGATAGGGCGAAAATACCATACGAATTGGTTCCTTATGAAGTCGACGAGAATAATTTAGCTGCTACTCATGTTGCCGAACAACTGGGTGAGAATATAGAACAAGTATTCAAGACTTTGGTATTGCGTGGCGATAAACACGGGATATTCGTTTGTGTGATTCCGGGCGACAAAGAGGTCGATTTGAAAAAGGCTGCCAAAATATCGGGAAATAAGAGTGCCGAGATGATTGCCATGAAGGAACTGTTGCCGACTACCGGATATATTCGGGGTGGTTGTTCTCCCATTGGCATGAAGAAAAATTATCCTGTATATATTCACGAAAGTTGTTTGTCACATGACCCTATTTATATTAGTGCCGGACAACGAGGATTACAGATAAAAATAGCAGCCGGGGCTCTTATAGAGTTTGTTTCAGCGGAGGTCGGAGACCTTGTCGGTTAATCTTGGTACACGATATAATTCGGTGTGGATTAATCCACAGGGAGTAAAATGTCTTGTCCATATAAGATGAGGTAAAAAAGACTTATAGAACCCGAAGGGGGATACATAGGTGTGAACAGAGTCTTCGTCTTTATTCACAATCTTTTTTCATAGTTCCCTGTTTAATGGCTCGGATAAGCCGGGATTCTATGCGGAGAAATTCTTGTTCGAAATTAGGAGTGAAGATTCCTTTCCCCATATTTTCATGTATTTCTGAAAATGTCCAGAACTTTCCGTCGTCGATTTCGACTGGATCGATTTGTATTTTTCCGGTATATACCGTATAGAATGTGTTTACCATCTCGCGTTCCCGATCCGATTCGAAGATATAAGTAAGCACATGTATCGGAATGAAATGCGTGATTCCCAACTCTTCGCGAACTTCTCTTGCCAACGCTTCTTCGACGGTCTCCCCGTAATCGATATGACCGCCTACGGCCGTATCCCATTTGCCGGGTTGAATGTCTTTATTCATCGATCGCTTTTGAAGATACAACTCCCCGTCGTTATTTATAATATGTAGGTGGACTACCGGGTGGAGCAATTTCGATCCGTTGTGGCATTCACGGCGGGTCGCTTTTCCTATTGTGTTACCTTGTTCGTCTATCAGAGGAAACCATTCTTCTTTATTCATGATTCAAATGAGTATTCGGGTTATAGTCTTGAATACGTTTTTGCAGCGTTTCTTCATCGAGAGGGTTCCCGGCTTTGTCGAATGGCAACCTGAAACCGCATCCTTCTTTCCATCGGCTGCATCCGTATGCCGTCTTTCCCTGTATGATATGGCCGGTGTGGCATACGGGACATGATAAAAGTTGTTCTTTTGGTTTCTTCTCCGTAGATGTTTTATTTGTTGTTTTTTTCTTCCCGGGTTTGGCCGATGTCGTCGATTTTTTCTTCGGTTCCTCCGGTGGTGGAGCAGCTGTGATTTTGCCGGAATTGTCGCTTAGTACGTACAAAACGATTTCGCCCACCATTTTTTTCAGTTCTTCCAGAAAATCGGCGGCACGATATTCGTTGCGTTCTATTTTACGCAATTTGTTTTCCCAAATACCGGTCAATTCGGCCGATTTTAGCAACTCGTTGCGAATAGTCCCGATTAGCTCCACTCCTGTTTGAGTGGCAACCAGATTCTTCCTTTCTTTACGGATATAGTGGCGTTTGAACAGCGTTTCAATAATGGCGGCTCTCGTGGAAGGACGTCCGATACCGTTTTCTTTCAAGGCATCTCTCAGTTCTTCGTCCTCTACCGATTTTCCAGCCGTCTCCATAGCCCGCAATAATGTGGCTTCGGTATACGGTTTGGGAGGCTGGGTCCATTTTTCTGCCAAAGAAGGTGTGTGCGGGCCGGTTTCACCTTTGGTGAAAGCAGGCAAGGTGCTTTCCGACTCTTCGTTATTTTCTTCTTTCCCGAATACGGTTCTCCACCCCGGAGATAAAATTTGTTTTCCCGTGGCTTTAAATTCGATTTGATTTACCTCGCCCAGTACGACCGTATTGGAAACGATACAATCGGGATAGAATGCCGCAATAAATCTTCGGGCCACTAAGTCGTACACTTTTTGCTCTTCGCCGGTGAGGTTGGTTGCCTTTACGTTCGTGGGAATGATGGCATGGTGATCGGTCACTTTGGAGTTGTCGAATACCTTTTTGCTCTTGGGAATCTTCCCGGTCGAAAAGGGGGCTGTTAATGTTGTGTAAGCTGTTAATGCCGACATTATGCCCGGAACCTTCGGATATATGTCGTCGCTTAGAAATGTAGTGTCGACACGAGGGTAGGTGGTTACTTTTTTTTCGTAAAGCGACTGAATGATTTTCAAGGTGTTTTCAGCCGAGAAAGAGAATTTTTTATTACACTCGACTTGAAGGCTGGTTAAGTCGAATAATCTCGGTGGAGCTTCTTTTCCTTGTTTGGTCGTTATATCGGTAACCGTGAAGGGGAATCCCTCTATCTTTTGTAGAAATTCTTTTCCCTCTGCTTCGGTTTGAAATTTCCCTTTGGTAACGGCGAATGTCGTTTCCCGATATAAGGTTTTCAATTCCCAATAAGGTTGAGGAACAAAATGTTCGATTTCGAGTTGACGGTTTACGATTAATGCCAAAGTGGGAGTCTGTACCCTCCCGATGGAAAGGACTTGACGGTTCTGTCCATATTTCAACGTGTAAAGCCGGGTAGCGTTCATTCCTAACAACCAATCGCCGATAGCCCGTGAAAGTCCGGCAAAATAAAGAGAGTCGAATTCTGTTTGAGGTTTGAGATTTTGAAATCCCTCTCGTATGGCTTCTTCTGTCAAGGACGATATCCAAAGGCGGTAGACCGGGCATTTACAAGCAGCTTTTTGCATAACCCATCGTTGAATGAGTTCCCCTTCTTGACCGGCATCACCACAGTTTATGACGGCTTCGGCGTTGGACATGAGCGATTCTATGATACCGAATTGTTTTTCTATACCCCGGTCGGAGATTAATTTAATCCCGAATCGGGTGGGTATCATGGGCAGGGATCTCAATGTCCATTGTTTCCACGAGTCGGTATATTCATGAGGCTCTTTTAATGTGCAGAGATGGCCGAAAGTCCAAGTCACCTGATAGCCGTTTCCTTCGTAATATCCGTCATGTCGGTTTTTTGCGCCTACTATATCGGCTATTTCTTTGGCTACACTGGGTTTTTCGGCTATACAGACTTTCATTATATTGTTTTGTAGTTTAAACGAAGAAACAAGGAATGACAAAATCCGTTTTTCCGGTCGTGTCTTACTGTTGCTCATTTCCGAATGCAAAGTTACATTTTTATTTTCATTCTTCGTAATATCCGGTCAATGGCCTTGTAGAGATTGGGGCTTGTAAGAAAAATTTGTCTGGTCGATGACTTTTAGGAGTCTGCGGTCGGTAATCGGGGCGGTAAATTCTTTTATTTCAGTTTCAGTCAGTTTCCTGTCGAGGGAGTGTATAAGCCTGATGATCGAGCGGGCATTAATAAGTTGGCAAGTGAAATCGGTAGATGGTCCGAAATAGGTTTCGTATGTTTGTTTTCTGAGTGCTCGGAGTTTCTCTTCTCTCATGGAAATTTGTTCTTTTTCGGATTTTTTGTTGAACGACTCTATGGTTCTTTCTACATTATCGGGTGGCGTTTGGATCTCTCCGAATACAAATTTCAGAGTTTCTTTTTCGGTATTTGATAAGTTTATATTTCGCTTTTCGAGAGCTTTTATAAAGTCTGAATATTCCCAATTAGGAGGTGTCGTCATGGCTCTCCAACTTTCCAATAACATTAAAAAAGGCAGGTAATATTCCGAAGTCGTAGATAGAGGGTCATTCATGGCGGAAATGCCTGCGAATGATGTATAATCTATATTTTTAATACTATATTCGTTTATAGTATCTTTATCTATAATCTTCATATATACAAATATATGATAAATAAAATTATAGTAATTATTTAGAATTGATAAATGATAAGATGTATTGGATATTTCTCCTTGATTATATTTCGAGTTTATATATTCAAGTTTTGCTTTAAATTTATTTTCTTCCGAAGTATAATATTTTTGTGTTGAAAGGGTGTTTAGGCTTTTTATCCAATCTTCCGTTTCTGAAATGTTTTTTAATCGTATTTTCCTTAGTTCGTAATTGATTCGGGCATTCTTACCTCGGTATGTCGAGTGAACGCAGTTTTGTTCTATTCCTCCTGAATATCGATAGGGAGCGAATAATTCGTCCAAGTACGTTTCTATGTAAAGCGTATCTGTTGGTTCGATATAAAAAGGGATATATCGATCCCCCAAAATTAGTTTTTGTTGGATTGGATAGTGTGTAGGGATTTTTGCGGAGAACGAACCGTCTGGTGCGATAGGAATGTTTATTTCGGTCTGTTTCCCGGAGAACAGATCGTCCTGTATGATTTTCCCGTCGGGTAAATTCAACCGTTTGTGATATCCGACGAATTTACCTTGTAGTATAGCTGTGTCGAATGTTATTGCTGGTGTAGCAGATCTGTATATAGGGTTGGGTTGTGGATATATGGAAGTCTTGTTCCTTTTTTCGGTTAGAGATAAACCTATAATTCTGATTTCGTTGGATTTTTGATTTCCGATGATATCGACCTCCGTTAAGGACGGAGGGAGTGCAGGAAAATCCATTTCTATATGGATCGTACTGTCGCTATCGAATTGGAAAATTCGGTCGAAGTCGACACCGTCTATATCCCGTACTTTCCCAGAAAACCGTTTTATACTGTCTTGGACGACCCAATCGTCGTGTATGGTGAGAGACGTATGTGGTAGTTGTTTTAGCGTGATGTACATTCGGCTTACGGTGTCTCGTAATAGAATGCTGTCGACTGTTACAACCGGCGTATTTCGAGCGACCCAGTTCGGGTTGGTTATTATTTTTTCTGCATGAAGCGAAGATATGAGCAGAGGTAGGAAGAGTGATAAAAAAGCTCTCATTAGTGATTCGTTATATGTGTTATAGCGAATGAACAAATGAGAGCCGTAGTAAGTTCAATTTGATTACAGTCCTTTTTGTTTGGCCTCGTCCCAAATGGCATCCATTTCGGCGAGAGACATATCTTTTAGATTTTTACCTTTTTGTAATGTTTCCTGTTCGAGGTAGTTAAACCGTCGTATAAACTTTTGGTTCGTATGTTCCAATGCATTTTCCGGGTTGATGTCATAAAGTCTTGCCGCATTGATGAGACTGAAAAATAGATCTCCGAATTCATTTTCCATATTATCCGGGTTCATGTTTTCTATTTCATTTTTCAGTTCGCCGAACTCTTCAAAAACTTTGTCCCAGACTTGGCTTTTTTCTTCCCAGTCGAAGCCTACATTGCGTGCTTTATCTTGTATTCGATAAGCCTTTATTAGAGCCGGTAAGGCCGATGGCACGCCTTCGAGTACGGTTTTATTACCGCCTTTTTCTTTCAGTTTGAGTTCCTCCCAATTTTGCTCAACCTCGTTCGATCCATCGACATGGGTTGTACCGAATACATGAGGGTGGCGATAGATTAGTTTTTCACAAAGAGCATTGCAAACATCGGCAATATCGAAAGAACCGTTTTCTTCTCCTATTTTAGCATAGAAAGCGATATGTAACAATACGTCTCCCAACTCTTTTTTAGTGGCTTCGTTGTCCTTTCTGATAAGAGCATCACAGAGTTCGTAGGTCTCTTCTATCGTGTTGGGACGTAAACTTTCATTCGTTTGCTTATGATCCCACGGACACTTTTCGCGTAGAATATCGAGTATATCGATAAACCGGCCGAATGCCTCTATTTTTTCTTCTCTCGTGTGTGACATGTGTTTATTTATTAAATGCTTTTAGTCCTTTTTGTAAGAAATCGATAAATTTAGCTACGCTTTCATTGTATCCGTATGGGGTGGCTAATGGCTCTCCGTCACTATTGATAATAACATAGTATGGTTGAGCATTGGCTCCGAATTTATGTCTTTGTAAGAAACTCCATTTTTCACCGACGGTCGTTAGTTTTACCGATTTCCCATTTTCGGTTACCGTAATGGGCTTCTTTAATTTTTCTTTGTCATCGACCATTAAGGTAATAAGTACGTATTTGTTTTCAAGAATCTGTTTTACAACCGGGTCGGTCCACACGGAAGCCTCCATTTTACGGCAGTTGACACAACCATACCCCGAAAAGTCGATGAGTATGGGCTTCTTTTCTTGTCGGGCGTACGCCAAACCCTCGTTATAGTCGTTGAAAGCTGCGTGAACTTCTTTATTATATAAGTTGAAATCCTGGGTATATAAGGGGGGCGCGAATGCACTGATCGCTTTTAACGGAGCTCCCCACAATCCGGGAATCATATATAATGAAAAAGATAGCGAAATGATGGCGAGGAATAGACGGGGGACGGAGACGTGTTTAATCGGGGAATCGTGCGAAAAGTTGAGCTTACCGAGCAGATAAAATCCCAACAATGCGAAGATAACGATCCAAAGCACCAAAAATGTTTCCCGGTCGAGTATGTGCCACCCATAGGCGAGATCGGCTACCGATAGGAATTTAAGTGATAATGCCAATTCCAAAAAGCCTAATATGACTTTGACGGTGTTTAACCAGCCTCCCGATTTAGGCAATTGTTTCATTAAAGAAGGGAACATGGCGAATAATGCGAACGGTATGGCTAAGGCGATGGCGAAGCCTCCCATTCCGACAGCAGGTGCGAGCGTCCCGCCCCAAGAAGCGGCTTCTACTAATAGAGTGCCGATTATGGGTCCGGTACAAGAGAAAGAAACCAAAACCAATGTAAACGCCATGAAAAAGATAGCGATGATACCGGTTGCGGTGTCGGCCTTCCTATCGAGTTTATTACTCCATGATGCAGGTAGGGTTATATCGAAAGCCCCGAAGAAGGAGACTGCGAAAAGAACCAACAGTGCGAAAAACAGTATGTTGAACAAAGCGTTTGTCGCTAAATCGTTAAGGGCACTGGCTCCGAATAGTAGGGTAATCAGTAAACCCAGTCCTACATAGATAATGATGATGGACAAACCGTATAAGATGGCTTCGCCGATCGCCTTGTGCCGGCTTTGTTGTTTTTTCAGGAAAAAGCTCACTGTTAGGGGAATCATGGGCCAAACACAAGGTGTTAGTAATGCTAACAATCCTCCGATGAATCCCGATATGAAAATAAACCAAAGAGAACTTTCTTGCAATAATTTTTCGGTACTCATTGCTCGAAGTTCTTCAACTACTGGCTGCCAGCCTTTTTGACTGGTTAAATTAGAAGATGAGTTTGTATTAAGATTTACAGGAGTCATAACCGGGGCGGTTGTCGTTGGAGTTTTGCTTTCTCCAAAGGAAAATTCATGTTTGGTTGGAGGCAAACAAGTTACATCGTTACACGCTTGGTAAGTAATGTATCCTGTAATTTTAAAACTATCGGGATTTTCTATAAATATAGTTTGCTTGAAATCTATTGTAGAATTATACCACCCCAATTTCATATCGAATAAAGCACTATATTCTTCATGTGGGCGTTTGGACGGGGTTACATCTCCCTTTAACGACACATTGGATATCTCGTCGAAAGAGAACGAAGTAGGAATAGGACCTCCGGAGGGAATATCGGTAGCATATAAATGCCAACCATCTTCTATATATGCATGAAAAACAATCTCCTTCTCATTACTTTCTCCTTGCATGGAAACTTTCCATTTGACAGGCTCTATAATTTGAGAATAACTACTCATGCAAAAAAGCATGCCGACGATCAATAAACCTAAAAACTTTTTCATATTACCCAATTTTGTGTGGCAAAGATAGTGCAAACGAGGGCAGAAACAAATTTATTTGATTATGCCGAGTGCCGCCTATTTTCGCATTTTTGCAAAGATAGTGCATATTAGTCAAATCGAAAACCGATTCGGCGATATGATTTGGGAAATAATAGATAAAATATGTAGATGAACAAAAATAGTGTTCGCTATGTGGATAATAATTTTTACCTTTGCCATGAATGTAAGTATAGTCTTTTCATCGTTAAGTAAAAATCAGACAATAAAGACAAATGATCAATAAGATAATTGCAGAAGAAAAAATACAGCAGGTTCGTAAGCTCTTGGAGAAAAAGGAAAAGATTGTGATTACATGTCATGTATCTCCTGATGGAGATGCTATCGGAGCTTCGTTGGGGTTGTATCATTTTCTCGATGGGTTAGGGAAAGAAGTAAATGTGGTCGTCCCGGATTTACTCCCTCGGAATCTTCTGTTTTTAAAAGGGACGAAAGAAATCGTAGTCTATACTCGTTATCCCGAGTTTGCCGAAAAATTGATGTCGGAGGCTGAGCTTATATTCTGTTTGGATTTTAATGCTATCAGCCGTATCGACCGGTTGCAAAAGTCTGTGTCTTTATCCGAAGCGAAGAAAGTCCTTATCGACCATCATTTGAATCCGGAGGATTTTTGCGATGTTACCATCTCTCACCCGGAGGTTGCATCAACCAGCGAATTGATTTTCAGGTTGATTTGTCGCATGGGTATGTTCGATCGCATGGGGTTGTATTCCGCAGAAGCCATCTACACGGGAATGATGACCGATACGGGGAATTTTACCTATAACTCCAATATTCCCGAAATGTATTACATCATAGCAGAGTTGGTAAAATTAGGTATCAATAAAGATAAAATTTATGCTTTGGTATATAATACCAATTCGGTAGATAAGATAAAATTGAACGGATATGCCGTCAGTGAGAAAATGGAAGTTTTCCCGGAATATAAGGCGGCTATGATATCGCTTACCCGAGAAGAATTGAAGCGATATGATTATCACAAGGGTGACAGCGAGGGGCTGGTAAACGTACCTTTGGGTATTGAAGGAATAAGGTTTTCTACTTTTTTCAGAGAGGATAAGGAGTATATAAAAGTCTCTATGCGTTCCAAAGGATTTTTCCCGGTTAATAAAGTTGCTGCGGAGCATTTCAACGGCGGAGGGCATTTAAATGCCGCCGGTGGAGAATTTCATGGTACGATGGAAGAGGCTCAGGCTCTGTTAAGGAGTATACTACCTTTGTATGATAAATATATGGTGAAGGATAAAGACTAAGAAGTATTTGATAAATGCAGATAAGGAGGCTTTGAAGCATGCTGAGGAAAAGGCAAAAGAATTGAGAGCAAAGGAAATGGTAAAGATAGCACGAATTTTATTTGTTTTTTTTACGGTTATGATGGTATTATCGTCTTGCGATAATGGAAAATCCTATGCCGATTTGTTGAAAGAAGAAGATAAGGCGGTGAAAGCCTTTTTGGCCGATAAAATAGTAATTAACAGCATTCCGGCCGATTCGGTATTTGTTACTTTGCAAGATGTCGGTAACAACGATACGTTGGCTGTGCCCTATTATCGTTTGGACGATGACGGCAATGTATATATGCAGGTTCTTGATGCCGGGATACAAGACGATCGTTTTGAGAAAGGGAATGATGTAAACATTCGTTTTCTTAGGGTCGATTTGAAAGCATTGATGAATGGCGAGAATCCCGATCCGGTGGGTAATACGAATCCGGCCGATTACATAACGATTCGTTTCGGTGAAACGACATTGTCTTCGACAACTCAATATGGGACGGGTATTCAATACCCGATGTATTTTCTCGGCAATGAATGTAAAGTCAATTTGTTGATTCGTGCAAAGTTGGGATTTACGGCTGAAACTTCTACGGTTATACCGTATCTGTATACTATTAGCTATAACAAATCAAAATAAAACAAAATGTCTCTCATTAAATCTATTTCAGGAATTCGCGGTACAATCGGAGGAAAAGCCGGAGATGGGCTGAATCCTTTGGATATCGTTAAGTTTACGGCAGCGTATGCTACCTTTATTCGTAAAAACACACCGGTAAAAACGAACAAAATTGTTGTCGGACGTGATGCCCGCATCTCTGGCGAGATGGTGAAACATACGGTTATCGGAACTCTTATGGGAATGGGATTCGATGTCGTGAACATCGGATTGGCTACGACTCCGACCACCGAGATTGCCGTGACTATGGAGAAGGCTTGCGGTGGAATTATATTGACAGCAAGTCACAATCCCAAACAATGGAATGCTTTGAAATTGCTGAATGAGAAAGGTGAATTTCTTAATGCTGCCGAGGGACAAGAAGTATTAAATATAGCTGCTGCCGAGGCATTCGATTTTGCGGACGTCGATCATTTGGGACGTTTGTATGAAAACAACACATATACGCAAAAACATATCGAGAGTGTTTTGGCATTGGATTTGGTCGATGTCGATGCGATTCGCTCGGCCGGATTCAAAGTAGCCATAGATTGTGTAAATTCGGTAGGCGGTATTGTTATCCCTGAATTGTTAAAGGCTTTGGGCGTAAAAGAAGTCATAGAATTGAACTGTACGCCTGACGGAAAATTCCCTCATAACCCCGAACCTCTTCCGGAAAATTTAACTCAAATAGCCGGTGTAATGAAGGAAGGAAAAGCCGACGTCGGATTCGTTGTGGATCCCGATGTAGACCGTTTGGCAATCGTATGCGAGAATGGCGAAATGTTTGTCGAAGAATATACCTTAGTCGCTGTGGCGGATTATGTGTTGAAACATACTCCCGGAAATACGGTTTCGAACCTAAGTTCTTCGAGAGCGTTGCGCGATGTCACACGTCTGTATGGACAACAATATAACGCCTCGGCCGTGGGAGAGGTCAATGTAGTGACTTTGATGAAACAGACCGGAGCGGTTATAGGCGGCGAGGGCAATGGCGGGGTGATTTATCCGGCCAGCCATTACGGTCGTGACGCTTTGGTGGGTATCGCTTTATTCTTGTCGCATTTGGCGAAAGAGAAAAAGACTGTCAGCCAGTTGAAAGCCACATATCCGGCTTACAGTATAGCCAAACAGAAAATACAACTTACTCCCGATATCGATGTCGATGCCTTGTTGGTTGCTGTTAAGGAAAAGTATGCTCAATACGATATTACGGACATCGATGGAGTAAAGATCGATTTTCCCGATCGTTGGGTGCATTTGCGTAAGTCCAATACGGAGCCTATCATTCGAGTGTATTCCGAAGCCCGTACTCCCGAATTGGCCGAAGATACAGCTGCCGGAGTAATGGCTGTAATTGCAGAGATGACAAGGAAATAATGCATGATTATATTCTGACAGAAGGAGGAGGCTCGACGAGCCTCCTCCTTCTGTTTTTATCTAGATGTTTTTACAATCCGTTCGCTTCTCGTTTTTTCGTTTGTGAATATCTGTACTACATATATACCGTCGGTCAGATTTGAGACATCTATATGCTGATTGTCAAAAGGCAGGGGGTATATTTTCCCGGTAAGGTCTATGGCGTTTACTCGAATTATATCGCTCTCGGTAGTATTGATTTTATCTTTTGCATAGGTAGGATACAACTTTGCTGATTGTTTGTTTTCTTCGATTCCTGTATTTCCGTTTTTCACGATTTTGAAAGTATCGAATAGAGTCGCTTGGGCATTTGCATCCGATGTGTATGTTTTGACTTCTATTTCAGAACTGCTTACGCTTATTTCACTAAATGCAGGTGCTCCGGGTTGTCCATATTTCCCTGTGAATAAATCCCAATAACCTTCGACTTTATGTTTGTCAAATCCTGCTTCCATTTCGTCTTGTGTATAAGGATAGTAACGTTTTCGTCCACAGGTTCCGTTTACAAAGTAAAGAGTCCCGTCCTTTACATTGAATGTCCCGCCTTGTTGTCCTTTGGGGTTTTTATTGCTGTCGGGAGAAACTAGTTCTACATTTGTCACGCTTCCCGGAACGATCGTTTTCGTCGTATTGTTTATGGGACCCATTACTTCATAAATGTGGTCATGCCCTTGTATGACAAAATCTATGTTCAATTCTTGAAATACAGGCAGTAGGGTGGCTCTGAACAAAGCCCCGTCTTCATCGGTCTGATGTCCGCTACCGGTAAATAAGTTTTTATGTACGGCAGCAATTCTCCATTTGGTATCGGGATATTTTTCTACTTGGTCTCTAAACCAATTGGCTACGTCGTTGCTCAGATATGTACTGGTCCCATTCGCATAACTGTAACTTCCCCGCCAAAAATCTTGATGGCTATATACCATAAATAAAGCATCGCCATAAACGAATGAGTAGGTAATTCCGTCGAATTGAGGTTTGACTGTCGCTGTTTCGTTGAAAGCCTTGTCGGTATTGAAATGATATGTATAATTCAAATTAGGAGTGTCATCGTGGTTTCCATCGGTCGGAGCTAAGGCCATTCGGGATAAAAGAGGTTTCATGCTTACTTCGAACCATTGTTCCCATTCCCATTCGGAGTTTTGTTCTGTTCCTGTTTCTACAAAATCACCTGTGAACAACAAGAATTTTGCATCGGGAGCTTGTTTGGCTGCCGTGATTGCAGACCATCGTGCATTTTCTACATACTCATTGTCCATAATATGGGAGTCTGTCATATATAAGAATTTAAATTCTTCCTTGTTCGTATTAGCCGTAATGAAGGATTTAATATCACTCCAATTCCCATCATATCCCACACGATAGGAATAGGTCGTATTCGGGGTAAGTCCGGTAGCGATGGCTTTATGGCTTGTGTAATTGAATTTTGTGTTAGCGGGTAGTGCGGCTGCTTTTAATATGCCACTGGTACTTACCGCATAATTTAGATTGTTTGCAGCTTGATGAGCCGCTTCTATTTCTGTGGCATTCGTAAAATCCGATTCGACAGCATTGCTTTTGGCTACAATTTGTACTTTCCCGGAAGAAATACCACTGTTTGTAAACCAAGTGAAAGCCATTCGAGTGGACGGGTCTCCGTTGATATTCGTAACTACGCAATAGGGCATACCTTTGGGTACGAGTGCTTGAATCGTTTCTTTCAAGGCGAGAAGGTTGATTTGAGAGCTGTCGCCTCTTGCGGCCTCTTTGGCCATAAGCATTTTTATGAAAGAGGGAATCGTATAGTCATCTTGTGACAGTTTATCGGCTTCTAATACATCGGGGTGTATAATGATAACGGGTTTTTCGGTGACTGTTACGTGGCAAGTATCTTTAAAGTTACCGTCTATGGTCGTAACGATAATTTTTGTTTCGCCTATACCTTTTCCTGTAACTAATCCACCCTCGACGACAGCTATCGAATTGTTTAAAGAATTCCAAGAGACTTTTTTATTAGAGGCATCGGACGGTAGTACGATAGCAGATAACCACTGTTGTTGCTCTTCTTCAATAGATAGAGATTTAAGTGTCAGAGAAACAGATTGTACGGCTACATCTTTTGCATCTGGGTCATATTCATAGGCTCCCAAATCATATCCGGCTCCTTTGGGACGAACGGTTCCTTTTATGTCGTAGGTAGGAGCATCGTTATCGGCAAACCCTTTGTCGATACACGGGGAGTTATTTGAGAATGTCCAGTCTGCTGCACGCATGGCTTCTATATCGGCGGCAGAGTTGGGAATACCTATAAATAGAGTAGGGGATTTGAAGTTGGGTCCGGTCGCATCTGTATTTATGGAACTTAGAGTTAAAGCATCTTTGGCATCGGCAAATCCACTGACCGCCGCGTTGTGGCTCGAACCGTTTCCTTCAATAAAAGCGATAGGATCGCCGAATCCTTCTTCTGCTTGATTGTTCCAACAAATCGTATTGATTGTCTTTCCTTCGCTGTGGATCGCTGCATATTGGGAGCCATAATTACAAGCTATTATACAGTTTGCCACAATGCCGGAAGGATTATAAATACCACCACTATTGGGCCAACCGCTTACTGTTGCCGAATTGTTATGGATAATACAGTTTCTGACGATACCGCCGTTCTCGTTGCGTATGGTTCCATATTTGCCTTGATTGCCTCGCATGATACAGTTTTCGACAATACCACCGGAGTTACGTATCGCACCACCGGAACTGGTGGAGGAGCATAGCTCTATAATACAATCTTTTATAACTCCTCCATCATTGAAAACTCCTCCTCCGTTTTGTCCTTTACAGTTTTTGATACGGCATTTCGAAAGAGTAATATTCGCCCGGATATAAGCTGCTCCTCCATCGCTGCTATGTTCGGCATTTTGAAGTGTAAGCCCTTCTATGAGGGTCGGATTTTCGCACGGGGAATCGTATTTGACGATTAAGTATTTTCCCAAACCTGTTCCGTCGAGTATGGTTTCGAATGTTTCGATGTCTCGTGCACCTGTATCTGCATTATATCCGCCTAAAATATTTACTCCGTCTACAATAGATACATATTCATTGTAGAGTCCCGAAGACACAAATACCGTATCTCCTGTGTGGCAGCTTTCTACGGCCGATTTGATGGAACCTTTTGCGGTAGCCCAAGATAACCCGTCACCATCACTACCTGCCGATACATATCGGTTTGCGGCATTACACCAATTACTCGATGCCAATAAGGCTATCGATAATGTCAAGCAAGATAATTTTTGTTTCATAATATCAATTATTTGTTAATGAATTTGTTATAAAATTATTTTAAACGGGCATATTTGATTTTTTATTTTTGTATGTTTTATAGCACATATTTCGAATGGATATATTTTAATAAATTGACAATTAGGTGTTTGTGTCTTGTTTGTGGATATAGATATACCTTTCGGATACTTTCGAAATGAAATATATCGAAACTTTATACAGAGGAATAAGCCAATAGAAGAATTATTTGCTCCTTATATCGGAATGTAGGACAAATAAAATTGAAAGGATTGCCTTCTTTTGAATGAGAATTTTAGAGCATTTTTGTTGATAGGGTAGGTATATTATAGCCTTTCGTTCAAGATGTTTGCAATATCGGTGGTGAGGTTTTCCTCGGTGACAGTCTGTACGGTAGATAGTCGAATGAGTCTCAGACCATATTTATCGAGAATACAATCTTTTACTTGGTCTCGTTTTTGCTGGGCATCGGTTCTGTGAAAGTGCCAACCATCGACTTCGATACATAACAAGGGGATCTTGGTCAATGAGTTGTATAACAGGAAGTCTATGTGGGTCATCGGATTGTTGGCGAACAACTTTTCTTTGTCGTTTAACAAGCTGTCGTTAGCAATGAGTCTCGATAAAGGGTAATGGCATAATATATCGGTATTTGTCAACCGTAGTTTGGTTATGCTCTTTTGCAAAATATGATATATTATATTTTCAGACACTTCACCTGTGTTTTTACTTTTTGATAACTCGAACTTTAAACGTTCGGTCGTATATTGCTTGTAAAGCAAGTCGAATACGGAATGGAGTTTACTTTCCTTTACTTCGAAATTGTTATAGCGGGCGTATGCTATGAGTTGACCCAAGTTACTGTCTTCTTTGATTTGATTTCCGTTAGTAACGACAAAAAGTCGGGATTGGGCGCGAGAAATAGCTACATTCAACAGATTTGGATCGTCAGAGAATTCACTGATCGTATTGTCTACCATACTCATGATGATATTGTCGCATTCCCGACCTTGATATTTATGTACGGTGCTTGCGATTTTTGTCCCGAGTTGTCGGTTGATGGCTTCGGCTTGGTTGCGATATGGAGTAATAATACCGACCGAACCATTATTAGTCAAGTTGGGTAATACTTCGGATTGGATAACATCTATTTCTCGCTGGTTATAATGTCCTCGGGCATGTTGCCCTTTTGCTGTTTGAATGACGGTCACTACATTTTCTTCGCCTTTATCCTGCGTCATGGGAACTAACTCCCCATTATAAAATAGGTGATTGCAAAATTCGATAATTTTGGGGTGACAACGGTAGTGTTCCCGAAGCAACGTTTGGGGAGCATCGGTAAACACTTCGCAACAGGATTGTAGGAAACTGTGTGTGGTGGAACGATATTTCTCGTCTATCCGATAGGCGCTTTCGATGGCTTTCAAGGCCGTTTTTGTTCGTTCATCAATCACATTGGGTAGTTGTTTGTCATCACCTACAATTACTGCATTCATGGCGCAGGAGAGAGCCAATGCTCCGGTAGTTATATCGACTTGTGAGGCTTCGTCCATGATCACATAATCGAATACCCAGTTTTTGTCGATGCAATTTTTGGCAGTGTATGTAGTACTCAATACAACGGGGTATTCTTTCAGAAATTCTTCGGTTCGGGGTTTTATGTCTTTTACCGAAAATAACCGACGGTTACGACCTTGCCTCCCGATAAAGATTTGGTGTTTGAGCATTTGTAGCGACAAGTCCCTCAATGCACTTACATTTTCTGTTATATCGATTGATTTTAAAAAACTCTCGCAGTCGGCTATTTCCGATTCAATCTCATTCTTCCGTGCCGTGTAATAGGCCGCTTCGATTTCACGGGTTATTACATCGGGGGATTGGTGTAAGAAAGTCCACATTTTGAATCCGAGCCGGAACAGCCATTCGATGTAAAATACAGTACCGAGCTTTTTACTTTGTTCAATCTGTGTTTCGTATCGGCGTTTCAAGGTCAATAATTGTCGAGAAGGTTTGAGGTGTAACCAGTCGAAGTCAGAAACGATTGGTCGTTTCTGTAATTCGTTGTAACGAGATTCTATTTTTAACGCTTCCGCTTCTATTTTCAGTTTGGATAGAATAGTTTGTTTTTCAAATCCTTTTGATACGATTTGTAGTTTCTCATTTATCTCTTCGGCTGTTCTTCGCCATTCGGGGAGTTCCCAATCCGATATGTCCGGTACTGCCGGCTGGTTTTCTACGAACGCTTCTTTGTTCTCTTTTTTACCGAGTTGGGCCACGAGAAAGCCTAATCCGATCTTTTTGTCGGATAGTTTTTCTGCTACATTTTCTACGGCCGAGTTGTTGTTGGAGACTATGAGTACTGATTTCCCTTGTACTAATAAATTAGCAACAATATTCAGTATGGTTTGAGTCTTTCCAGTACCAGGAGGCCCTTGAATAATGCTTACCTGATGGGTTAAAGCGTTCTCGACTCCTCGTTTTTGACTGGCATTGCAACCGAACGGATAGAGTATTTGTCTAGGGGCATTATATGTAGCCAACTTTGTTTTATCTCCGATAAACTGAGCCAAAGGGACATTATCACGCATTCTATCCACAATGTCGTATTGCATTTTTAGGATATTGCCGATGCCTTCCATTTCGAGTCCGGTTTCCGCAGCCAGTTGGTTGAGGTATTTCCAAGTGTCGCCTCCGCATTCGTCGAGTGTCGTGCGGGAGACGTATACGTCTTTCTCGTCGTAATCCAGTTCTGCTCCGTTACTAAATACCGCATGGTAATAATAGCGGGTGTCACCGAAGCGATACAGTTCCCGAATATCTTCTATACGCTTGTTTTTCAAGTAGAATCCACGGGTCTCGATGTCGATTCGTTCGACTTTCGTAAAGAATTTAATTCGTTCGTATCGGTAAGTATAGCTAATCGGGGAGGTTTCGAAAGTGATGTGCCACATTCCATCAGCGATTTCGAGATGAGCCACTTGTTTGGTAATAAACATCTTCGGCGTTCCCAGCCTCGATGTGTCGATTACCATATACTTTTTGGGATTCATGGCTCTCCGGGCAGAAATTATTCAATTATCGCTTGGTGTACAGATAACTGTAAATACAGCCGACAAACAGGGCTCCGCCTACGATGTTGCCGAATGTGGCAGGAATGAGATTTGCCAAGATGAAATCACACCAACTTATCGCAGCTCCTTGCAGCATGCCTAACGGGATAAAGAACATATTAGCTATGCTGTGTTCGTAACCTATGGCGACGAAACACATGACCGGAAACCAGAGACCCATCATTTTTCCAGCGGTGGAGTGTGCACTGAATCCAAGCCAGACAGCGAGGCATACTAACCAATTCGCTCCGATTCCTTTGAGGAAGACGACCCCCCCAGACATGTTTACTTTGGCTTGTGCGATTTGGACGATGGCGCTTTTCCACGGATCGGCATCAACGATGCCCGTACACCATACCATTACATAAACGAAGAAAATCGCTCCTATGAAATTGCCTATATAGACAATCGTCCAGTTTTTCAATATGGGCATGATTCCGTATTTCTTCTTCATAAATCCGGGAATCAGCACGGCATTGTTACCGGTGAAAAGTTCTGCCCCGGCCAAAACGACCAAGATAAGTCCCAAAGGGAACATGCAGCCCGACAACAATTTTTGTAATCCCGGATTTCCTGCTGTCCATTCGGGGAATCCGTATCCGATGAGTAGGGAGAGAAGTCCTCCCATAGCGATGTAAATACCTGCCAGCATTGCGGCGACGAGCGTTCGAGGAAAGGATAACGAGATTTTATTCAGTGCTGTCCGTTCGGCTTGGGCTATTATTTCGGAGGGTGTAGAAAATGACATGATAAATTTGTAATTACAAGGATAGGAGACGGTTCTGCATAGTCAAACCACAAACAAGATTTACCTTTTGTTATCTTTGTTATAGCAACCACAAATATTACTTTGATTGCCACATTTTTTGTTGCTGGAAATTCGTCATCAAAGGTAGACAATTAAAATAATATACGCACTACTTTATTTGTTTTTATTATAAAATATTGTTTAGGAGGTTGGCGGGGGGATTATCGAGGAAAATACTTTGAGGAATATAGTAAAAACGGCTGTCGATTTTCTATCGGCAGCCGTTTGGGTGATTGGGTGTACCGACAAATAAGTAAATCTATTTATCGGCCAGTTAAGCATGAATTTGTTTTATGGCTATTTGACGAGTACTTTGGTAACTCCTTTTTCTGTATGGACAAGGTAGCAGCCTGCGTGCTGCATGGGAATGACTTCGTAATCCGTATGCAAAGAGGCATTCGTTATCGTTTTACCATCGAGCGAGTAAACGGTGACCTGTACTCCGTTCAATCCGGTCAATATGATGTTTCGTCCTTCGCTGTATATCGAGCTGTTGTCTGCTGTGTTATCTGCTATACCGGTACTGCCGGAAGTCAAGGTAATGTTGTCTATGGCTATGCGTGCACCGGCTTTTTCTGTTTTTCCACGGAAGCCTAACTGTATGCGTTTATTACCGGCCGGTTGGTCGAGCGGGAGGCTTACTTTGGTCCATTCGTTAGAACCGTCCGATCGAAGAGCCTCGCTTGCTGCTTCGTAGATTGTGCCGTTTACGGTGGTTTCTACTGTCAGTTCTGCGTTTTCCGTGTGCAGGTAGAATTCAAGTGTGAGTTTGTCTTGCCCGGCAATGTTGATAATAGGGGATTCAAGGCGGCTGTCATCTGCTTCCGCTTTTTTATTTACCAACATGGCGTAGCCGTTATCTTCATCTTGTGCGTCCAGAGAACCGCCGTTCTGATACATACCCCACGCATCATCTCCGCCTACGGTAGCTACCGACCATGTTTCGGTGGAAACGTTTCCTTGGGTAAACGATTCAGCGAAGGGGAATGCGAGAGGCGTACCCAACATAATGCCGAATGGGGTGTAAGCACCCTTACCTCCGGCAGACACGGCGCAGATGTATCCTTGTGTGTAAGTTTGTTTGGTAAGCCCGGCAGTTGTCATGAGATAAGAGGTTTCTTTTATGCCGGTAGCCATGTCTATTATACTGCCGAAAAGGTATGTTCCGTAGTTGTAAGTCAGTTCTTCGGGATTGATGAACCCTCCGTTGGCTCCTGTTTCCGCCGGGGCATCCCACGTCAATAGGGCGGCTTGGTCGTTTTCATCGTCCCAACTGGCAATGAGGTTTTGTACGTGTTGCGGGATATCCGTGCCGATGAAAACAGACTTTTCGGCATCGCGCCCGCGTCCTTGTTCATCGTACACGATGACGTTATAATGGTTCATACCTTGCACGCCATCGACCGTGAAGGAGTATTCTTTCCCTTTTTCCACTTCATTTTCAGTTAGGATAACGTTCCCTTCCTTGAGAATCTCGATTTTGGAGAGGGTGGTGAGTTCATCGCCATTGATGGCTTTGGTCGGGGCTTTGAATGTCAGAACAGCTTTCAAGACGCCGGTCGGATCGGGAATGGCGGTGAAGTCGGTTACCGAATCGGGAGCGGTGGTCGGTATGAACGGCTCGATAACGATGTCGTCTATGTAAAGCAGATACATACCTTGGCTGGTGTGGTGGAAGCCGAAGTAGTAAGTGCCTGCTTCCTGTACTTCAATGACCGATGACTTTTCGAGGTAAGTGTCACCGCTGACTGTGTAGTCGCCAAGCGCATTAAGCATACCTTCAACCGTGTTTTCGGAACCGAATGCGGTGCTGAAACTTTCTGTGTAGAATTCGCCGTATCCTTTTGTTTTGAATGACAGTTTATACAGATAATCCGTTCCCAATTCGATGGGAGGTGTGATGATCCAGTCGTCGGCGTTCTTGTCTAACTGGTCGCTTCCGGCGGCATTGTTTATCCAAGCCCAAGTCTTGCCGTCTTCGTTGGCATCGATAATGGTGAAGATGTCGAGTGCGCTGGCGTGGTCGAACGTTTCTTTGAATTCACCCTTGAACGCCGAGCCGAAGCGGATGCGGTTCGATTCGGTGGCGACTCCCACTTTTTCAGCTACCGCTGTTACCGTGTAGTAGTAATTGCCCAGCACGTCTGGCAGGTCTTCCGTGAAAACGGTCGCCGTATATTCGGCGTTTATCGTATCATTGCCGGGGTAGCGCACGAGGATATATTTCAGTAGTTCGGCGTCGAAGTGTCCGCCGTTGGCTCCATTGACAGGAGCTTCCCAGCTTACGGTGGCATGGTTGTCTTCTAGTGTGAATTGCAGATTACCTACGGCTGCGGGGCTATCTACGCCGGCGTAGATTTCGATTTTGCTTTTTACACCGTCACCTTCGGCGTTCGATACGAAGGCTTCCACTTTGTGCGTACCTTCCGTAAAGGTGTAAGGTGTGGAAAATTCGGCTCCGGCAACGACTGTTGCGTTTTCGAGCGTGAGCTTTTGGTGGTCGACGTAGATGGATACCTCCAACGAACCTTCCAGCTTGTCTCCTTCGAATGTTTTGTCTGGGGCGGTGAAGGTAATGTTGGCATCTAATCTTTCCGGCGAAGTATAGTTTACGCTCAGCTTATCGACGGCTGCGGGTGCTTGAGGGGCTGCTGCCGGTGGTACAGTGTAAAGTCCGAGCAGGACGACGGTTTCGTCATAATCGCTCACGAGTGAAGCCTTGCCGTTGTCGAGGTTGACTTCATAGAGGGCGGATTGCAATTTGTTGTTGATGGCAGCCCAATACATTTTGCCTGTGTTCAGGTCGATAGTTGCGCTTTGACTGTTTGAGGGCATGATCCCAGTAGCGCCGATGGAGGCTGCTGTGCCCGTGGCGGTGTTGATAGTGTAAAGGTTGCCATCATCGGCTATGCCGTAAAGCGTCCCTTCTTTGTCAAAAGACAGAGTGAAGTACATGCGGTCGCCGGTGCTTGCCACTTGTGTTGGTTGCCCGGAGAGTAGGTCGACCGTGCAGAGCCTCGTCGTACCTGCTTCGGACATGAATTGCCCGTAGATGGTTTTGGTCTTGCTATCGTAAGCGAGGCTGATAGGATAGTTGTCGTACGAGGCTTTGAGTGTCTGCTGTATGTCTCGCGTCCAGCCGTCCGTGTCGAAGAGGTAGTAATTGACGCCATACACAGTAGAGCCGTAGGTCGTGACTCGGTATCCGCAGAATTTCCCGTCGGCATAGACGGCTGCCGACAGATTGAAATCGGCTGCTGTTTTGACTGGCGTGAAAGCGATTCCTTCCTCTGCGGGGAAGGAATAAATGCCGAATTCCCCATTTTCGGAAGTACTCCACTTGGAAGAGTAGGTCATACAGCCGAACAGTTCTACACTTTCTGCGGAAGCAGCGGTTTTCAGGGAATGACGGATAGCAGCAGTTTGCTTGCGGATTGTTTTCTGCGGGTTGTTTTCTATGGCGGACAGTTTCTCTAACTGTGCCACTTTGTTGTTTGATTGGGCTTTCAAGTCTCCCAAACCGTTTACAGTGCATACAAGCAGCACTGCCAAAAACAAATTTAAAACTCTTTTCATGCGATAACTAAAATTTGATGAATATACGATGTTTTTTAATACCTATTTATTATTAAAAACAAAAATAGTTGATGAAAAGAAAGCAGAAAAATATAAATCTTCTCAATTTGTCAATTTTGATAATTTGCGAAAAGATTGAGGGTATGCCGGGAAATATCGGCTGAGGCATACGACTTTGGTTGGATAAAGAGGATTAGTTGTGTTTAAAAGTGGGTTGAGGGGGATTACGAGTCCAAATGTAGTTTTTTTATTTCTTGGCGGAAACGGGAAGGAGGAACTCCCATTTCTTTTTGGAATGCTCTGTAAAAAGAAGAAAGTGAGTTGTAGCCGAGCGAATCGGAAAGCACTTTCAAAGGAATGTCATTTTCAGGCTCAGATAACAGAGCGAGCGCTTCCCGGATGCGGTATGAATTGATGTATTCGGAGAAAGAGGTGTTTTGCTCCGTAAACATGCGCGACAAGTAGGTGCGGTTGGAGTGAAGCCGTTCTACGAGCATGTCGATGGAGATACTGTTGCTGCGGTATAAGTGTTCGTCGTTCATCAGCTTTTCTACGGCTTCAAAGAGTGCTTTGTTTTTCTGGCCGGTGTTTACCAGATCGGTTTTCTCGTCCCGTTGTTCGAGCAGTTGTCTTTCCCGCTGACGGTGGGTGTCGTATAATATCACCAGTTGCCGGTACATGTGGTTCTTCCGTACATAAAGTACATATAGAGCTATGAGTATGACGGCTATGAGCCCGGTCACGAAGACGGCTAATTGAAGTTTCCGGTTTTTTTCAGACAAGAGCAGTTCTTTTCGGCTAAGTTCTTTTTCAGCTTTTTCTGTCTCGTAGTTTAGTATCATGTGGCTGAATGAACGTTCTTGTTCTATATTAAAAATGCTATCGGCGAGGGATTGATGTCTTTCCTTATGTTGGGATGCCATAGCAATATCTCCTTTTTCTTGAAATAACTCGGCCATACCTTTGTAAAATTGGAGGCGGTAATAGTAATGGTTTTGCTGTTCGGCCAGTATAAGCCCATTTTGGTAAGCTGTATTTGCTTCGTCGTAACGTCTTTCCGCTTTCAGAAAGTTGCCGTAATAAAGGTAGGCTTCGGTGAGTACGTCTATATTGGTGCGTTGTGTGTGGTTTAGTACTTTTCGGAAATATAGTTCGGCTTGTTGAGGTTTTCCAATGGCGGCAAGTATGTTCCCGTGGATAACGTCCGGTTCGTCGGTGTTAGCCATATGTGTCGCAATGGCGGTGGCTTCAGATATATAATGTAGCGCTTCGTCATAATTTTTCGAAAGATAGTACATGGTGGCAACGTTCAATGCGCCGAGAAAGCGTACATAATCATTATGTAGTTTGCTTCCCCCTTCGTATACCTCCAATGCGTATTTTATACCTGAGGGGTCGTTTCGAAGGTAGTAAATCCTCGTCATATTGCTTAAAATGATATAATAATTTGTTTTATCCTCACTTGCGTCGGCATATTGCAGAGCTTCTTGGAAGTAGGCAAGGGAGGCATTGTAATTGAGTGTCGTATTGCGTGCGTTTATTCCTAACCCGTTGGCTATAATGGTCTGTATATAGGTGTCGTGATGTTCTTCTACATAGGGAATAGCTGCATTAAAATACGTGAACATGGAGTCTGCTTGGCCGGAAAGTATATAAGCTTGTCCGATGTATGCGCCTACATAGGCTTGTGTTTTCTTGTCGTGGTTGGCAATGGCTTTACGGTAGTAGGTTTTAGCTGTGTCTATCAGTATTTCGTATTCTCCTTTACGCACGTACTCTCCCCAACTTTTGATGAGTGCGTAGGAATCTGTATGTGTTGCAGGCGTCTGTACGGTCATGGCGTTCTTCTCCTGTTCCTTACAGCCGGAGAGAAGCAATATTATCAGAAATATGTATGATAAAATGCTGTTCATTCGAATGCTGATTAAGAGCTTAAAGTCGGGTAATCATTACCAGTTTATCACTCTTTTTGTGGTATGTGCAACCGGTAGGTCTTGTTTGTTATTTTTCAATAATGTCGTACCTTTCGACAACAAAGATAGTGCAAAGAAAAAGCACAGGCAAATTTACCGGTTCATAAAAGTGCTGTGCGATAGGGCGGAAGTACCCGCAGTGCGAGGGGAATACATTCTACAATCAAACGTTTTTTTGCAATCCCTCTCCTCTATACTGTTTCGTAAAGCTACGGAACATGGCAGGGGAGAGGCCGATGCTTGACTTTTTCTCCGTTACTGCTGGTATCTTTCGATATATCCATTGAATTAACCCCTCCGTCACTTCGTGCCACCTCCCCTATATTTTGCTATGCAAAACACCCCGCAATGCTGCGGGGCACGGCAGAGGAGGAGTTTTAGCATATCTCCGATAGTGAACGAAACAACTTGTAAAGCTGCGAGGCACGGCAGAGGAGGAGTAGCAGAAATGTGGGAAGCAGGGCTTTTTACTTTTATGGAATATTGTTTTTGATATTTTTGGAGGGAGTATACACCAATAAACTGTGTGTTTGACATTCCACCTGATTGTTTTTGATCGTTTTTTTGTGTGGATATATGCCTCTGCCCCGTATTCCACAAGAAAATGGGATACAGGGGGTTGAGATGTGTATTTGGAGAATGAAATATTTTCTTTTATTCCCGCCTATTGCTGCCGAAAGAGGCGGCATGGAATCCGGGATTCGGTTCACCGACCTGAGTTCTTACGTAGGTTTCGCACCAGATATTGCCGGAAAGAGGCGAATGGGGATTCGGCCGATATTCTGGTGTATCGATGTGATTCGTAAGGTTTTCTTCCCGGTTCCCGAATTCATTTTCTAATGATTCGGGGGTGTCACCGGGTTTTCTTTCGTATGAATCGGATTCTTTTTCTTCTCTGTTTTCGGGGGTTGATGCGGTTTCCGAGGCGGCTTTTTCGTTCTCCTCGTTTTTTCTTTCCTCTTGTTTCCTGAGCGCTTCGCGCCGGCAGGCTTCGAATCGTTCGCGTTCCTCCCGTTCCTCGGGTGTGTCGAATATCTCTTCGTGGTCGACAAGGTACTGTGTGGACTCGATGTCGTATAGCCCGGCTTTCCGAAAGAGTTGGTTTCTCTTTTGGTAGTGCCAAGCGAGTGTTCCATCGGCTTGCATTTTCTTCCGATCGCAGCGGGGACGTTTTCTCTCTTGGGAATGTCTTTCGAGCTTGTCGATACATCGAAGGACGGCGAGCAAGGTCAACCGGTCCTTTTTAGGATCGATTTCGAGGAGCATCTTGTAGTATTTGATCAGAGCTACTTGACGGTAGTTCTCGATTTCTCCTCTTAAATCTATGCTCGTGTCGAATCTTGTATCTATCATCGCTCGTTTGTTTTTTCGACAAAGGTATATTCTTGTTGTCGGCGGTTTATGGCATGATGATACTTTCGACAGAAAAAACGTTTTGTCAATCGTATTGAAAGCCTCTTTTTATCGCAAAGGTTAATCGACAGAGAGTCTTGTATCCCCAGTGTCGTTTTTTGAAAGGCTCTTTCTTGTCTACAACCTGAATACGATGGGTAGCGTATAATAGACCGATACGTTTTCCCCGTTCTGTTTGCCCGGAATCCATTTGGGCATACTTTTCAACAAACGGATCGCTTCTTTATCGCAGGCAGGATCCAAACTGCGTAATACAGTGATGTTTTCTATCGTTCCGGTTTCGGTAACTACAAAGCGAAGGATTACACGTCCTTGAATCCCGTATTCTTTGGCAGAGGCGGGGTATTGGATATTCTCCCGAATGAACTTTATCATTTCAGGTCCGCCACCGGGAAAATAGGGCATTTGCTCTACTGCTTCGTAAATATTGTTATTTTTTTGTATAGAGTCGGCCTCTATTTTGTCGAATGTTATTTCATTTGCTTCTTCATATGAATTTGAAGATAGCGCATAAAATGTGAAGGCAACAGTGAGGGTACATACTGTTAAAGGCTTTAAGAATATAAGTTTCATATCGTTTTTATTTTTGTTATTCCTGTTATGGACTTGTCAAAATTTTTGGAAAATAAATTTATAATGGAACGACTCCAATGCCGGGGCGATCCAGCAGTGTTATTTTTCCTTCGACAATTTTTACTCCATCGAATAGATCGTTGGATATAAGCAGGTTTCCGTCAAGGTCGGCCCAGTGGGCCAACGGCGACAGTTGTGCCGCGGCAGAGATGGCACAGGAGGTCTCGGTCATGCAACCGATCATCACTTTCATATCCAAAGCTCTTGCCAGTATGGCCATTCGGTAGGCTTCGCGCATACCGGTGCTTTTCATTAGTTTTATATTGATACCATCGTAGAGCCCGTATGCCCGTCGTACATCGGGCATACGTTGCAAAAATTCATCGGCGATGATAGGCAGAGGAGCGCGTTCGTGGAGCCAAGCCTGTTCGTCTATCTTTTCTTTGGGCATGGGTTGTTCCACGAACAGGCAGTTTTGTTCACTAAGCCATTGTATCATTTCGAGCGCATACTCCTTATTGTCCCAACCTTGATTGACATCGACACAGATGGGGCGGTCGGTCTCTGAACGAATGATTTTTACCAATTCTTTATCGTTGTCCAATCCCATCTTGATTTTCAATACATTGTAGGGGGATGCTTCCCGCAGTTTCTGACGGACAACTTCTGCGGTATCTATCCCGATAGTAAAGGAGGTATCGGGGCATTTTTCGGGGGAGAGTCCCCATATTTTGTACCACGGTTGTCCCATGATTTTACCGACGAGATCGTGCAAAGCTATATCTACCGATGCTTTTGCCGACCGGTTGTCGGGTGCAACGGAATCTACATAGTCGAGAATTTCTTCCATGCGGAAAGGATCGGTAAACTGCTTCAAGTCGAGTTGCCCAAGAAAGTGGCATACCGATTCTTGGGTTTCGCCCAAATAAGGCGGCATGGAGGCTTCTCCGTATCCTGTCCATTCTCCGAAACGGAGTTGTACTTGTACATCGGGGGTGTGGGTACGAGAACTTTTCGCCAAATTGAAGGCATGTTTCAATTTCAAGTCATACGGTTTGAAAGAAAGTTGCAATCTATCTGAACTTGTTCCTTTGGATGCGGAAGTTCCGCAACTATTAAAAAGAGCGGGGGATAGTGTCAATCCCAATGTGCCTATCGCACTTTTGCGCAAAAAATCTCGTCTGTCCATTTTCGGTTTATTTTTGCTCGAAGTACCACGGGTGTCGTTTTACGGCCGTGATTCCCGGAGTCCCTATCTTGTTCACGATTCTGCTGATACCGAGGAGCGGAATAGCGTAATAGTCGGTATCCCGAGCATCGATACTGTTTATTTTGACTTGTCCCGAAGAGTGTATATATTTCCCATCGTTCAGGTAGAGAGCCACGTGCGAGACTTTGCCGGGGGCGTTGCCGAAGAACAGGAGGTCTCCTGTCTGACATTCGTCCCATTGTTCTGCCGACATGATGTCGCCGGTGAGGGCTTGTTGCGAAGCATCGCGGGAGAGAATGATTCCGGCAGAAAAATAGGCTGTTTTGACAAATCCCGAACAGTCGGCGCTTTTGACCGAAGTGCCGCCCCAGAGGTAAGTCGTTCCCATCATTCCTTTGGCGGTCTGTATGATTTTATTCATGTTTACAGGGGTCGATGCCCACTCGGAGAGTTCGCGACATTCGTCGTGTTTCAAGAATCCGGTTCTTCCATCGGGGAAAGACACGGGTATGAACTTTTTTCCCGCCTTTCCTGCGGCTTGCAGAATACAGCCCGATACGATGTCGGACACGGTCTCGGCATTTTTATTTGCGGAGGCATATACATAGCCTTGCAGTCCGGTATAGACATATCGGGTGGCATTTTTCCATTCGGTCCACTCGGCAGTAGTTTTTATGGAGATCGAATTTGCGATTATCCAACTGATGTAATTATCGGGAGTTTGCACTCTGTACCAACCCTTTTGCTCTTCCAAGATGAGCAGGGGCGTACCGAGAATAGCCTGAGAGACCATCTCGGCCGAATGCCTCGGCTCGCTTCTCAAATGTGCACAGCAGACTGTGACAATACCTCTTGTCTTTTCGCCAAGACGACGGTCGGGCAGTAGCTTTATCGCATTTATATAGGAGATACCGGCCGTGTCGAGCGTTCGGAGCAATGTTTCGA
>ULRO01002964.1_pt1 | contig 88333 bp, 118 predicted proteins | sample 1955421 | NCBI WGS metagenome assembly ULRO01 (sample SAMEA4835682, study PRJEB28245) | human gut metagenome | biome: gut microbiome; material: fecal sample | place: Denmark | collected 2008 | reverse complement strand
ACAACTTTGAACTATAAGGGCTATATACCCCCTAGGAAAAACTGAGGAACTGAGTTATTGAGGAACTGAGTCAATGATAGAGACTTAGAATCTTACTCTTGATACTGTTGAATATGTGCTTATATTAAAAGCTAAGTATCAGATTATCAAATAAATAAAACACTTGCTCCCTTGAAATAAAGGGGCAAGTGTTTATTGTGATACCCATACCCCCTAAAACAGGGGGCATGGGTATGAAAAGAATTTCGTTACATTGAACTTTCAAATCGTAACTTGATGAGATCTGGCTGATTTACATCTCAACCACTACTTCATGCTTGCCTTCAGAGCAAGGAATGATGGTGCCTGAGATAGGAGTGCCATCCACTGTAATCTGCTTCACGCCCTTCTGGTTTCCGCTAGGATTCTTTACTGTGATATGGTATTCGCCACCGCGGAACTTGCGGGTTACCTCATACTCCTTAGCGGTGCTTGGGAGACAAGGATCGATGAGCAAACCTTCATAATCTGGCTTGATGCCGAGGATGAATTCTGATACTGTATACCACATCCATGCCGCTGTACCGGTGAGCCAGGAGTTCTTTCCTTCGCCCGGTTTGGCTGCATCCTTACCGGCTACCATCTGGCAGTTTACGTAAGGCTCTACCTTGTGAAGTGTCTGATATTTTTCCTCTACATAGCTAGGCAGAATCTTGGTATAATGGCTCCAGGCATCGTTGCCTCGACCGGCTACAGTCTCTCCGATGATGACCCAAGGATTGTTGTGGCAGAAGATACCGGCGTTCTCCTTGTAGCCTTCAGGATAAGAAGAAATCTCCCCCATTTCTACATGATAGGTGGTGTAAGCTGGGTTGTTCAGCACCAGTCCGTGCTCGCATTCCAGTCGTTTCTTACTGCTGTCCAGTGCTTTATCGCAGAGTCCTTCTTCCAGACCGATACCAGCCATCGTACACCAGCCCTGGCTCTCGATGAAGATTTTGCCTTCCTCGTTCTCATCACTACCAATCTTGTTGCCGAAGAAATCGTAAGCGCGGAGGAACCATTCGCCGTCCCATCCATGCTGCTTCACAGCCTCGTTCATCTCATCTACAGCCTGCTGCATGCGCTCGGCTTCTGTCAAATAATCTTCCTCTGCAAGACCGGCTATTTCGCCATCCTTGCTTTCCAAAGCTTCCTTGGCAAGCTGCTTGCACAGAGCCACATAATCCTTGCCGGTAACCACGAACAGACCGGCTATCATCAGACTCTCTGCCTTGCTTCCTTCGCCCTTGTTTTCGGTGGTCTGGAAACTCTCGTTAGGGTCCCAGGAGAAGCAGTTCAGGTTCAGACAGTCGTTCCAGTCGGCTCTTCCGATGAGTGGCAACTTGTGCGGACCCAGGTTGTTGATAACATGGTTCATCGAAATCTTGAGGTGCTCGAAGAGGCTTACTTCTGTGCCTGGCTGGTTGTCGAAAGGCACCTGCTCAGCGAGGATAGAGAAGTCGCCCGTCTCCTTGATATAGGCTACGGTACCGAAGATGAGCCAGCAAGGGTCGTCGTTGAAACCGCCACCGATATCGTTGTTGCCACGTTTGGTGAGCGGCTGATACTGGTGGTAGCAGCCACCGTCTGTGAACTGGGTGCTGGCGATATCGATGATGCGCTGGCGGGCACGGGTAGGTATCTGATGAACGAAACCTACGAGGTCCTGGTTGGAATCGCGGAAGCCCATGCCTCGACCGATGCCGCTCTCGAAGAAACTAGCCGAACGCGACATACAGAAGGTGATCATGCACTGATACTGGTTCCAGATGTTCACCATGCGGTCTAACTTGTCGTTGCCGCTCTTCACGGTGAAGATGTTCAGCAGGTTATCCCAGTACTGGTTGAGTTCTGCGAAGGCAGCATCCACCTTTTCGGTGGTATCAAACTTGGCGATAAGCTGATGAGCTTTCTCCTTGTTGATTACCTTCTTGGCGCTGAACTTCTTGTCCTGCTCGTTCTCCACATAGCCCAGCAGGAAGATGAGGTCGCGGCTCTCGCCTGGCTGCAGGGTAACCTCGATATAATGAGATGCGATAGGGCTCCAGCCGTGGGCAAAACTGTTGCGTGGCTTGCCTTCCAGCACAGCCTCAGGCTCGGCAAACTCGTTGTAGAGTCCGATGAAGCTCTCGCGGTCGGTATCGTAGCCCTGAATCTCGGTATTCACTGTGTAGAAAGCATAGTGGTTGCGGCGCTCACGATATTCGGTCTTGTGATAGATGGTAGAACCTTCTACCTCTACTTCGCCCGTAGAGAAGTTGCGCTGGAAGTTCTCCATGTCGGTAGCAGCATTCCAGAGGCACCACTCTGCAAAGGAGAACACTTTGAGGGTCTTCACCTCCTCAGTCTGGTTCTTCAGCGTCATCTTCTGCACCTCAGCCCATGTATGGAGCGGTACGAAGAAAAGCACACTCGCCTCCACGCCGTTCTTGCTGCCCGTGATGCGGGTATAGTTCATGCCGTGGCGGCACTCGTAGCTGTCGAGTGGTGTCTTGCAAGGTTTCCATCCCGGGTTCCATACGGTATCGCCATCTTTGATATAGAAATAGCGACCGCCGTTATCCATCGGCACACCATTGTAGCGATAACGGGTGATGCGACGGAACTTGGCATCCTTGTAGAAGGAATAACCACCTGCTGTGTTTGAGATGAGCGAGAAGAAATCCTCGTTACCCAAATAATTGATCCAAGGCCATGGGGTCTTTGGGTCAGTAATCACGTATTCGCGATTGGCGTCATCAAAATGACCATACTTTTTTTCTGCCATTGTTTTTTTAATGTTATTTCTTGGTAAAATATACTATTTTGGTGCAAAGATAGTAAAAAGTTTAAGTTTCGGGGTTAGAAAACAGTTTTTTTTTGTATTTTTGCAATGAAAAGTTTGATGATTATCATCATTCCATTAACATTTTATACAGTTGGCTTATGAAAAGAAACATTTTATCACTTCTGATAGCCCTCTTTGCTACGATGCAGGTAGCGGCTCAGACATACGACAACTTGTGGAAGCAAGCTGAAATCAATGCTCAGAAGGACCAGCCTAAGAGCGAAATCGCGGTGATGAAGAAAATCATCGCCAAGGCTTCGGCTGCCAAAGATTACGGGCAGCTGCTGGCGGCTGAGATAAGACAGATGACACTCTGGAAAGAGATTTCGGCTGACTCGCTGACGCCTAACGTGAAGCGGATGGAAGCAGAGGTGCTGAAGGTAAACGACCCTGCATTGAAGGCGGTGAGATATGCCGTGCTGGGCAAGGTGTACCGTGATATGAACGAAAAGAAAAGCCAGGAGTTCTTCAAGAAGGCCTTGGGACAGCCTGAACTTCTTGCCCGACATACATCTGCAGAGTATGTTCCATTGACGCTGAAGGGCGTGGATGGCAGTTCCTTTAACAACGATCTGCTGCATCTCATCGGATTCGAGGCAGACAGCAAGGAGGCGTATCTGCAGCTGTACACCTATTATAATAAGGTGGGAAATAGGGGTGCGGCTTGTCTCTGTGCCTATAAGCTCATCGAGAAATACCGCCAGGACGACGTGAGAGAGGTGAAGAAATCGAAGTATCTGCAGACCATCGACTCGCTCATCCAGATTTATCAGGATATTCCGGAGGCAGGCGAACTTGCCGTGGAGCATTTCCGCTTCATGGAAGGTGCTACCGATGCCAAACCGCAGGATAAGCTCAACTATATCAACTATGCGCTGAGCCGCTGGGGTGAATGGTCGAGAATGAACGAACTGAGAAATGCGCAGAAGCGACTTACCGAACCGATGTTCCGGGTGAAGGATATGCCGCAGGTATTGCGACCTGGGGAGAAGGTTTGGGTGCAGCTGGATGTGCGTAATCTCCAGAACCTGAAAATCAGCATCTCCCGCCTCAATATTACGGCAGATAACGATTATAATGCGCAGGATGAGGCTACCTATAAGATGCTCCTGAAGAAGACTACGAAGCTGCATCAGAAGGATTTTAGCCGCGACTACTACGGTCGGCCGGATTATGAAACGGTGAAGGATTCCATCGAAATCGGTGGCAATCTGCCACTGGGTGCCTATCTGATGGAGGTGACTTCGGATAATACCGGCATCGCTCCGCAGCGAGAACTCTTCTATGTCAGCAATCTGGCGGTGATGATCCAGCAGTTGCCTGATGACAAACATCGCTATGTAGTGGTGAATGCTACCGATGGACAGCCTGTACCGGGTGCGAAAATCATGCTCTATGACAGGGATTATGATGTGAAGACGGGCAAGTGGAAGAGACTGGTTCATGCTCGCTTGACTACCGATGAGAACGGCGAGGCTTACTTCAAGAATGTGGATGGAAACGTCTTGATTTCCACCAGCAATGACAAGTTTACGCCTGCCAAGGATATCTATCTTTCTCGCACCCGCTATTACGAACGGAAGGATGACAAGATTAAACATCAGCTGTTTACCGACCGCAGCATCTATCGCCCGGGTCAGACCGTGCATGCCTCAGCCATTTCCTACATCGTGAAGAAGGGCTTGGATGCCAGTGTGCCTGGCAAGAGCATGGAACTGAATTTTATCCTGCGAGATGCTAACGGGAAGCAGGTGGCTGAGCAGAAGGCTACTACCGATGAATACGGTACGGCTTCCGTAGATTTCGAATTGCCGAAGGAGGGACAGACGGGACTGTATTTCATCTCCGTGAATGGAACGGTAACAAAATATGTAAGAGTGGAGGAATACAAGCGTCCAACCTTCGAGATTACCTTCCCGAAGGTGAATGAGAAATATAACTGGGGCGATACTGTAGTGGTGAAGGCTACAGCCAAGACCTACTCTGGTGTGCCTGTGCAGGGTGCCAAGGTGGAGTATCAGGTGACTCGCAGAAACCAGCTTTGGTGGTGGGGCGCAGGCTCTGCCGGACAGCTGGTAAAGACAGACAGTTGCGTGACTCGTGAGGACGGAACCTTCGATGTGGAAATTCCGCTGGAGGCTTCCTTGTCAGGAAAAGACGAGGTTGATATGAGCGATTTCATGCGCATCGCCCGTTTCTTCAACTTCGAGGTCTCTGCCATCGTTACCGACATCAGCGGCGAGAGCCACGAGGGCGTGATGAGTCTGCCTCTGGGCACCAAGCCAACCATCCTCACGGTGAATCTTCCTAAGCGTATCGAAACAGACAGTCTGAAGACGGTGACCTTCGCTTACCGCAATGCCAGTGGTATGCCGATTTCTAGTAGGTTGAAATATCGAATTGATGAGGGCGAATGGAAGGATGCCGAGGCGAATGTACCGGTTTCGATCAAGGAATATGCTTTTTCTTCTGCATCATCTGCCTCTTCTTCCCTCGTTTGGAAATCTGGCGTTCATCAGTTGGAGGCAATCTGTGGAACAGATACTCTGCAGCAGAAGTTTACGCTCTTCAGCATGAAGGATACCCATCCGGTGGAGCCAACCACCGAATGGTATTATCAGACGGCGAAGACTTTCCCTCGTGATGGCAAGCCGGTCTATATTCAGGTGGGCTCTTCGGAGAACGGAGCGCACATCGTATATTCCATCATCGCCGGCAACAAACTGCTGGAGAAGGGCGCCTGGGAGTTGGGCGACAGCATCGTGACTCTGCCTTTCACCTACAAGGAGGAATATGCGTCGGGCATCGTACTGAACTATAGTTTCGTGAAGCAAGGCAAGTGCTATACCCGAATGATGAGCATCGCCCGTCCTTTGCCTGAGAAGAAACTGAATATCGCCTGGAAGACCTTCCGCAACCGTCTGACCCCTGGACAGAAGGAGGAGTGGACGCTGAAGATTACCACCCCTGACGGAAAGCCAGCCAAGGCGCAGCTGATGAGCGTACTCTATGACAAGTCGCTCGACCAGATAGCCCCGCATTCCTGGAAAATGTCGCTCGGATTCAGCCAATGGTTGCCAAGCTGCTACTGGACGAGTAATCTGTGGTATTATAAGATGGATTTATTGGGTGTTTATCCTACTAAATATTTTGACCAGAAACAACTGGATGTAGATAAGTTTGATGGCAAATACTTTAGCTATTATGCTTATATGCAAGCGGTGGAGCTGAGCAAGTTGGAACGTTCTTCTGGCGGAACCGTTGAGTCTGTTCGTATACAAAAAGACGAGGTGGTTCGAGAAGAAGCGAAAGGCATCTGGATTCGCAGCTCTAAAATGACCCGTGTCGGAGCGGCTGCTCCATCTGCCAACAAGGTTTTTGATGTAGTAGAGGAGATGCCGCAGTTTGCCGGTGGTTCTGGCTCAGATGCAAGACAATTCCTTGACAAGGTGCAGGTGCGTGAGAATATGAACGAGACCGCCTTCTTCTATCCTGCCTTGGAGAGCGACAACAATGGCAACGTAGCCATCAGGTTTACCCTGCCGGAGAGCGTGACTACCTGGAAGTTCATGGGCTTGGCTCATGACAAGGAGATGCGCAACGGTTTGCTGGTGGATGAGGCTGTGGCTCAGAAGACCGTGATGGTGCAGCCTAACATGCCTCGCTTCCTGCGTGAGGGCGATAAGAGCACCATCGTGGTGAAACTCTTCAATACTTCCGACAAGAAGGTGAGCGGCAACACCCGTATGCAGATTCTCGACCCGGAGACCAACAAGGTGGTTTGGCAGAAGACGCAGAATTACAGCATCGATGCCGAGGGCTCTGCTACCATCTCCTTTGATGTCCAGGGACTGAAAGAAGGCGTATATGTTAATAAGGTGGTGGCTGCCGGTAATGGCTACAGCGATGGTGAACAGCACTATCTGCCGGTTTTGAGCAACCGTGAACTCGTGGTGAACACCCTGCCTATCACCCTGCATCAGAAGGGTGAGCAGAGCTTCGACCTGAGCAAACTCTTCCTGAACAAGGAGGGCAAGCAGGCGAAGGGCGCTGAAGAGGCAAAGGTAACCATCGAGTACACCAATAACCCAAGTTGGCTGATGGTGAAGGCGCTGCCAGCCATCAGTAATCCGGATGAGGAGAACGCCATCTCGCTGATGTCTGCCATCTATGCCAATACTATCACAAACCATGTACAGAAGCATCTCTCGCTGGAAAATCTCACTCAGGAGAGCATCCGCCTGCAGAATCAGGTGGAGAAGCTGAAGAAGTTGCAGAACCCTGACGGTTCCTTCTCCTGGTGGAAGGGAATGAAGGGCAGCAGATATATGACAACGTCGGTAGCCGAAATGATGGTTCGTCTGAATGCCGTTGCCGGTGTGCAGAAATCCACCGCCAAGATGCTGACTTCCGCCATCGATTATCTCTCTTGGCAGACAGCACAGGAAGTAAGAGAGATGAAGAAACAGGAGGAGAAAAAGCAGAAGGTGAGTCCTAGCGAACAGGCGCTGCATTATCTCTACATCCTTTCGGTGGATGGCAGAAAGATGAAGCAGAATCTGGAGCAGGATAAGGCTTATCTCCTGGACAAGATGTCAAAGATGACCGGTGATTTCTCCATCTATGGCAAGGCGCGTGCTGCCGTGGTACTCGCCAGAAACAGCCAGCAGAATGCTGCTTACCGCGAGAAGGCAGGCGAATATCTGCAGAGCGTGAACGAATATGCCGTTTACCGCGAGGAGATGGGCCGCTACTACGATACCCGCAAGGCACTCTACAGCTGGAGAAACTATAAGATTCCTACCCAGGTATCCGTGATAGAGGCGATGCAGATGCTGAAGCCGAACGACAAGCAGACCATCGAGGAACTGCAGCGCTGGCTCCTGATGTCGAAACGCACCCAGGTTTGGGATACGCCAGTGAACACCGTGGATGCCGTCTACGCCTTTATGAAGGGCAATGAGAGCAACTGGAGCAGGAAGGCTGAGAATGCCGTGCTGAAACTGGACGGCAAGCTGCTGCCGATGCCGCAGGATTCCACTACTTTGGGCTATGTGAAGACCGAAAGACCGGGCAAGGCATCTAAGCTGAGCATCGACAAAAAGAGCGATTATACCAGCTGGGGAGCTGTCTATGCAGAGTTTAAGCAGCCTATCAGCGAAATCGGTTCCATGGAGTCGGGCATCAAGGTGCGCCGTGTCATCGTTCCAGCCGAATCTGAGAGCAAGGGCAATGCGCAGGTAGGCGAGAAGGTGAAGGTAACGCTCATCATCACCGCCGACCGCGACTACGACTTTGTGCAGATTACGGATAAGCGTGCGGCATGCCTGGAGCCGGTTAACCAGTTGAGCGGTTATCAGTGGAGCATAGGCTGCTATGTTTCTCCAAGAGACCATGCAACAAATTTCTATTTCGATCGTTTATCTAAAGGTAAGCACATCGTAGAAATGGAGTATTACGTGGATAGAAAGGGCGACTATCAGAGCGGAACTTGCATCGCTGAGTGTACCTACAGTCCGGAATTTGGTGGCCGCACAGAGACCTATGAATTGAAAGTTAATAATTGATAGTTAAAAGTTTATAGATTGATAATTTAAAATAGAATAGTATGAAACGGATGAATATATGGATGCTCTCAGCGCTGTTGGCGCTGCCTGCATCAGCACAGAAGATTACAACCCAGCACGAGGTGGTAGACTGCGGACAGGTGGTGTTCCACAAGCCTGTAACTGCCGAATTCGTGCTGAAGAATGACGGGCACAAGCCGTTGGTTATCAACAATGTATTGAAAAGCTGCGGATGTACGGAGGTAGATTATCCGAAGACGAGCATAGCTGCCGGCGAAAGTTTCGTCATCAAGGCGGTATACGATGCCAAGCAGATGGGTACTTTCACCAAGCAGGTTTGCCTCTATACCAATGCGGATGAAGAGCCGTTCATCCTCTCTATGAGGGGAAGGGTAGTGGGCAGCGTAGTAGATTTCGCTGGTTCTTACGATGAGATGCTGGGTGTCATCAAGAGTGATGCCCAGGAGGTGGAGTTTGATGACGTGAACCGTGGCGACCGTCCGGTTCAGCGCATTCATATCTTCAATCCTACCGACGAAGTGCTGGAGCCGGTAGTGATGCATCTGCCATCCTATCTTCATGCTTTCGTATCGCCTTCCAAGGTGGCTCCGCGTCATTCTGCCGAAATCAGTTTCGTGCTGGATTCCAAGAAACTGCGCGACCTGGGCTTGAACCAGACATCGGTTTATCTCGGTGAGCGTCCTGGCGATAAGATTGCGCCTGAGAAGGAAATCGTGGTATCAGCCGTTCTTCTTCCTGGTTTCGAAAACATGACTCCAGCCAAGAAGGCACTGGCTCCGAAGATAGAGATGTCTGCCACCGATCTCAATCTGGGTAGTTTCAATGGAAAGAAGAAGCTGAAGGGTGAGATTCTGATTACCAATAAGGGTAAGTCGGAACTGGATATCCGCAGCATGCAGATGTTTACGATGGGCTTGCAGGTGAAACTGAAGAAGAGTAAGATTCAGCCAGGAGAGACCGTTAAGATGAAGGTGACGGCTGTGGCTGCCGACTTGAAGAAATCGCGTGTCAGACACCCTCGTATCCTCATAATTACGAATGACCCTGACCATGCTAAGGTGGTGGTGAAGATTTATGTACAATGATTTAAAAATGAATATCGTGCAAATAGAAATAGATAACGGCAGTGGGTTCTGCTTTGGCGTAACCACTGCCATCAAGAAAGCTGAAGAGGAGTTGGCTAAGGGCGGTAAACTTTACTGCCTGGGCGATATTGTGCATAACGGTATGGAGGTGGAGCGCCTGCATGAGGCGGGACTCATCACGATAGACCATGAGCAGATGGAGGAACTGCAGGGCGTAAAGGTCTTGCTCCGTGCTCATGGTGAACCGCCTGAAACTTATGCCCTTGCTGAGCGAAACAACATTGAAATCATCGATGCTACCTGTCCTGTGGTGCTCCAGTTGCAGCGCCGCATCAAGAAGCAGTATGTCAACAATCCGGAGGCACAGATCGTGATTTTCGGCAAGAACGGGCATGCTGAGGTGCTCGGACTGGTGGGGCAGACGGAGAGTCATGCCATCGTGGTAGAGAAGTTTGAGGATGTGAAGCAGCTGAAGGAAACCGGTCAGCTGGATTTCTCTAAAGATATCTATCTTTACTCCCAGACTACCAAGAGTCTCGATGAGTTCCACCGCATCATCGAATATTGCCAGGAGCATATTGTTGAGGGCGCTGTCTTCAAGAGTTTCGATACCATCTGCCGTCAGGTGGCTAACCGCATGCCTAACATCGCTGCCTTTGCCAGCAAGCATGATGTCATCCTCTTTGTGAGTGGCAGAAAGAGTTCGAACGGCAAGGTGCTTTTCAAGGAATGCAAGAGCGTGAATGCCAACAGCTACCAGATAGAAAGTGCTGACGAAATAGATATGAACTGGTTCAAGGATGTGGAAACGGTAGGTATCTGTGGTGCTACCAGTACGCCGAAGTGGCTGATGGAAGAGTGCAAGGATAAGATTATCAAGGAAAACTCTGCTCTTTTGTAATAAGAGTTAAAATATTGATTATCAGCTACTTGATATACTTGGTACGGTGTTTCGCCGTATCAAGGATAGAGGGTAGTTTTATCGTTGATTGAAAAACTTAATATGCTGGTTATTAATTAGTTAACCCATTTGACGTTGTGTTTTACAACGTCAAATGGGTTTATCTTTTATAAACTGTCTGAAAATAAAACAGGTGATAAATCTTCTCCCGAAGACCTATCACCTTCAAAAAACAGTAATTAACTCAAAATTTATAATCTATATCATTACTACCTTGTTAATATGGTTGCAAAGATACTAAATTGAAGTTTTTTTTTCCAAATCTTTTCATCGAATAAAATAAATTTATCGGCAAAAGTAGTATATTTAACGTATTTTTGCATTAATAACCCGGCAGTCTCTTCTCTGTAGCTTATTCTGCTATTGCTTTTTGATATTGTTCCATCAGCCATGCCTTCTGTTCAGAAATGGTCATGTTGCTGTTGTCGAGCGTGATGGCATCATCTGCTTTTCTGAGTGGGGAAGTTTCGCGGTGGCTATCAATATAGTCGCGCTCCTCTACATTCTTCAGAATCGCATCGAAGTCGGCTGGCATTCCTTTCTCCTTCAGTTCATCGAAACGGCGCTGTGCTCTCACCTGTGAACTGGCTGTTACGAAAATCTTCAGTTCGGCATTAGGGAACACGGTGGTACCTATATCGCGACCATCCATCACGATACCCTTGTCTTCGCCCATCTTCTGCTGCAGTTCTACCAGCGCCTCTCTGACGAAAGGAACGGCGGCAATCGGACTAACGTGGTTGGAAACCTCTAACGAACGGATTTCCTTTTCTACCAGTTCGCCGTTCAGATAGCAGTCTGGGCGACCGGTTGTTGCATTAAACTTGAATGAGATGCTGATGTTCTTCATCTCCTTCTGCAGTTCTTCAGTCTTTACGGCTCCATCTGCTTCGAAGAGCTGATGACGCAGCGCATAGAGGGTTACCGAGCGGTACATGGCGCCCGTATCTACATAAACATAACCTATTTCCTTGGCAAGATCCTTTGCCATCGTACTCTTACCGCAAGAAGAGTATCCGTCTATTGCTATTGTTATTTTCTTCATAATTTCGAACTAACTTTAATGTATAATTTTATCATGTAGAATTTATAATCTGTAACTTACGTTCAGCATGAGACTGTTGCTACTGACGTGATATTTGCCGTAGGCAACGTTCAGATGGAAGCGCTCCAGGTTGATACCGCCACCCACAGAGAAACCGGCTCCATGACTGCTTTCTTCATCTTCTGAGGTGCTGATTTTCATATCGTTGGCTCTCCGGAAGTTGTAGCCGGCACCTATCCACAGGCTCTCCGAAAGCAGAATGTCGGCACCTACTACGGCATGATCACGAAGACTGCTGTCCCAATGGTTCAGGTTGACCAGTGTGGCTGATACCCTGAACGGTGCGTTGGCGAAGCGTTTCGTCACACCCAACTGCAGGTCGATCGGCATCTTCTCATATTCATTGTCGTAAGCTTTCAGCTGTCCACCCAGATTCTTTGCCGCACATGAAACCGACCATTCCGTTTCCGGGTCGTAATAGTTGATGCCCAGATCCACTCCCACAGCGATAGAATTGTAATCGCCAATATACGAAGTGATGAATTTGGCGGCAATACCACCCGCAAACTTTTCACCGAGCATATAAGAGAAGTAACCCGCAACGGCAATGTCCTTTGCCGAGAACTCACCCATCTGGATGTTGTTCTCATCCGTCTCTTTCATCTTGCCGTAGTCAACAAGCTGAGCCGAAACAGCCCACGAAGCCTTGTCGTTGACAATACGGTTGAAACTAGCCGAGGCAGTGTTCACCCCCGACATATAGTTCATATAATTGAGATTGACCGTCTTGTCGTTTACTGATGACATGAGAGCCGGATTATGGAATATGAGTGCCTCATCATCTTCTATCAAGGTGATGTTGTCGCCACCCAGAGCAGCTGCATGGGCACTCACCGGCAAGCGAAGGAAATTATACCCCGTTTGGCTCTCTTGAGCATCAATAATTGTCGCAAAAAGCGTCAATATTGCGGAAATTACATATTTTTTCATTTAAATTTTCTAATTCTTTGGCAAAGATACTGCTTTTTTCAATAATAAGAAGTAATTTTGCAATGTTTTCGTAGGAAATAACGATTTTAAACGGTTTTTATTGTGGAAATTAAGAAATCAAATAGCGCACAACTGGAAGATAAGCGGGTTACATTTTTTCTGCTGGGGTTGCTGCTGGCTTTTACTTTCATCTTCGTAGGACTCCAATATCAGAGAGGTCAGCAGGGAGATGATGACTTGTCGGAATCGATGGAAGATCTCTCACAGGATCTGGAAATGTCGGCTCGTCCCGACCAGAAAGATATGGTGAGTGCAGAGGCTGTTTCGGCTCCTGCTTCTAAGTCAATTACCCAGGAAGTGAAGGCTGCCGAGCAACAGACTCAGAAGGCACCGCAGAAAATCAGTTCTACAACCAGCGAACTGGTTATCGGCGACGGCTCGGGTGTAGTGGATGGATCTGAGGTGAAGGAAGCGGTTCCTGAAACTCCCATTGAGAATCCGGGAGCTGAGGCTCCTATCAAACTGACCGTCGTGCAGAAGATACCGCAGTTTCCTGGTGGCTGGTCTGCCTTCATGCAGTGGCTTACCAAGAACCTGAAGTACCCTGTAGCTGCCCAGAAGAGTAAGATTCAGGGAACCGTAGTGGTATCCTTTATCGTAAACAAGGATGGAAGTGTTGCCAATATCAAGGTAAGCACTTCGGTAGATCCATTGCTCGACAACGAGGCTTTGAGGGTGATGAAGATGATGCCGAAGTGGAAACCGGGCATCGATAAAGGCAAGGTCTGTCGCACGATGATTGCCATCCCAGTAGTGTTCCAGCTATAAATTATAAATTGTTCATTGTAAATTATACATTATAAATTATACATTATTATGAAGACAGCAGATGAAATTTTAAGCATGGTAAATGAGTTTCTGGCTAATTTGCCTTACGAAAGAAAGCCAAAGTCTCTTTATGAGCCTATCAGATACGTTCTTTCTATGGGTGGCAAGCGTATTCGTCCTACGCTCATGCTTCTGGGCTACAATCTTTTCAAGGACAATCCTGAGAAGATTCTGATGAAGGCCGTTGCCCTGGAAACTTATCATAACTATACTTTGCTGCATGATGACCTGATGGACAATGCTGATTTGCGTCGCGGTCATGAAACGGTTCATAAGAAATGGGATGCCAATACGGCAATCCTTTCGGGCGACAGCATGCTCGTTCTGGCTTATGAGCGTATGGCTCAATGTGATGAAAAGCATCTTGCCAAGGTGTTGAAACTCTTTACTTCCACTGCCCTGGAAATTGGTGAAGGTCAGCAGTTTGATATGGAGTTTGAAAACCGTAATGATGTGAAGGAGGAGGAATATATCGAGATGATCCGCCTCAAGACCAGCGTACTCCTGGCTTGTGCCTTGAAGATGGGTGCAATCCTTGCCGATGCTTCTGATGAGGATGCAGAGAACCTGTATAAGTTTGGCGAGCAGATCGGATTGGCGTTCCAGTTGCAGGATGATTACCTCGATGTTTACGGCGATACCAAGGTGTTCGGTAAGGAGATTGGTGGCGATATCACATCCAACAAGAAGACTTACATGCTCATCAATGCCTTCAACCATGCCAACGACGCTCAGCGTGCAGAACTCCAGAAATGGGTGGATGCCAAGGAGTTCGACCGCAAGGAGAAGGTGGCTGCCGTTACCCGTCTATACAACGAGATAGGTATCGACAAAATGGCGCAGGATAAGATTGCTTATTATTTCGAGCAGAGCAAGAAGTATCTGGATGCCGTGAATGTGCCTGCTGAGCGTAAGGAGGAATTGGCAAAGTATGCTCAGAAAATGATGAAGCGACAGTACTAGTTGATAGTTAATAGTTTATAGTTGACAGTTGATAGGGCAATGTTCAAAGTAATAGATACACATACGCATTTTGATGCGGAGGAGTTTGATGAGGATAGGGCGGAGGCTTTCGCCCGTGCCAAGGAAGCGGGGGTAAGCAAGGTGTTCTTGCCTGCCATCGATGTGAAGACCACACACGCGGTCCTGGCATTGAGCAAGGAATATCCGGGCTATGCTTATCCGATGATTGGTCTGCATCCTGAAGAGGTGAAGGCTGACTGGAAGGAACAGCTGGCTGAACTCCGAAAGATACTGGAGGAGCATCGCATGACCGGTAATGCCTGTCAGAAGGGTGGTTCTCCTCAGTTTTCAGACTTGATTGCTATCGGAGAGGTAGGACTTGATTATTACTGGAGCCGTGAGTTCGAAAACGAGCAGCTCGAGGCTTTCGAGGAACAGGTAAAATGGTCGGTAGAAACCCAGCTCCCGCTGATGATTCATTGCCGCAAGGCGCAGAACGAGATGGTGCATCTGCTCAGAAAGTATGAGAAGGAACTGCCGGGTGGCGTCTTCCATTGCTTTACGGGCAACCAGAAGGAAGCCGAAGAACTGCTCTCCTTCAATAAGTTTGTTTTGGGCGTCGGTGGCGTATCTACTTTCAAGAGCAGTCATCTGCGTGAAGACCTCCCTGGTGTAGTTCCTCTGGATCGCATCGTTCTGGAGACCGACAGTCCGTATATGGCGCCTGTTCCTTATCGCGGCAAGCGTAATGAGAGCGCTTTTGTGGTAGAAGTGATGAAGACGCTCGCCAAGGCTTATGGCATAAGCGAAGAGGAGTTTGCCCGACAGACCAACCTCAATGCAGAGCGGGTTTTTCCGCTATCCGTATTGCAAGTATAGGACGCAAGCGTTCAAAACTCCTTAAATAAACATAAAAAAACAATGAAAGTTATGGTATTTCGGAGGAAAAGCAATAATTTTGCACTTCGAAATTGTTGCAGTAGCATGTTGCGGCGATTAAGAAGAGTTCTTCGGAATATGGAAAGGTGCTCGAGTGGCTGAAGAGGCACGCCTGGAAAGCGTGTAACCGGCAAAACCGGTTCGGGGGTTCGAATCCCCCTCTTTCCGCTAAACTCCTTTATTTTAAGGGGATTTGCCAAAAGTGTTTTTTGATACATTTTCATACTTTTGTGTAAAGTTGGGTAAAATCAACCGCAGATTAACCGCAAAAACCGCAAATAAACCGCAACATTAAAAAGAAGAGATATGGCAGTAACAATTCACATATACTTAGATAAGCGTAGTTCTAAGAGAGGTGATGAAGCCCCTCTTAAAATTGGTATTAACAAACAGGGCTCTTCTGCGTACATCAATCTTGGTGTGAAGATATTACCAACTCAATGGGACACAAGTAAGGAACGCATCAAGAATAGACCAGACAAAGCAAACCTGCAGAGCTATATTGATACCCAAAAAAGCACAGTATCAAATATCGTTCTCGAATTATTGAAGAAAGGTGAGTTAACCAAATTGACAGCTACACAAATTAAAAACAAGGTTGTAGAAATCATGGAGCCAACCGTAGTAACCGCAAATGGCTTTTACAGCCGTTTCCTGTCTTATGCAGAATCACGCACTGCTAAGAGGACGAAGGAGATTTATCTTGTAACTGCAAAACGTATGGCTGAGTATGATGCTAAGATTAAGACGAAAACTTTCGAGGATATTACTAAGGATTGGCTTAGTGGTTTTGATGCGTTTCTTCTTCAATCTTCTCCGTCTGTAAATGGAAGGAGTATTCATTTTCGCAATATCAGAGCTGTATTTCGTGATGCCATGGCAAATGAGATAACTATGTCTTATCCTTTTCGGGTATTCAAGATCAAGTCTGAGCCTACAATTAAGCGTTCTCTGACTATTGACGAATTGCACCGATTATTTTCTTTCCATGGGAGCGAGAAGCAAACCATGGCTGTCGATATGTTCAAACTATCCTTGTTTCTTATAGGCATCAATGTAGCTGACCTTTGCAACCTCACTGAGATAGGGCAAGATGGCTATATACACTATAAACGACAAAAGACACAGAAGCTATATAGCATCAAAGTTGAGCCCGAAGCGTTAGCCATCATAGACAAATATAGAGGGAGAAAGCATCTACTCTGCATTCTCGATCAATACGCAAGCGTCCATACGTTTACTGCATCATGGGGAAAGATATTACAAAGCATTGAAGGTTTTGATAATCTAACATCTTACTGGGCTCGTCATACTTGGGCAACAATTGCTAGCGAACTCGATATACCCGTTGATGTGATAAGCCATGCCCTAGGACATTCTTTCTCTACAGGTGCAAAAGTGACACTGGTTTACATCAATTTCAATCAGCAAAAAATTGATGATGCAAATAGGAAGGTTATAGACTATATTTTTCAGTAAAATGATATTACAAAATAATCTAGAAATGATATAAATAGTTGATTTCTAGCTTATTGCGCTGTTTTTTGTGGTTGATGTAGATATATAAGTAAGAAAATGTGCGGTCTTAGATAGGCTTAAAATAAAGATTTAACTTTTGGTTAACTTAACTAAACTTCAATGGTGTTAACTATAACTAAAACGGCAACTAATTGGCTGTCAGTTGTTTATAGAACACTATTGAAGTTTGGTAAATTTGTTTTACATGGTTTTAAACCTTGTTTCTCTCTATAATTGACTTATGCGTTTTTGATAATTCTGAGACTCCATACATATCAACAATTGCCTTTTCTTTTAAACAAAGGCTGATTTTTTCAACGAGGTTGATAACAGCTTCATCAACCTCACACATAGCGTTATACACTTCGGGTGTACTTTCTTCTTCAGCATTCTTGCTGCATTCGTTCCAAGTTTGGTTTAGCTGCCTTGCAGCATCCACCATTAATTTAATGTCCGTCATATTTCTAAATTTTAAATGAATATCCTACTAACTGCCTGGCAGAGCCATCCCATCATATAGCAAGGCTCTTCGTCTTTCAAGTCAATACCTAGTGATTCGCAGATATGAGTGACAACATGAAACATTTCGTGTGTGGCAGTATTCACGAACTCATATTCTGATGTGGTCCTGCTAATAGCAACCACGCTCTTCCTACCTGCAAGATTGGAGTAGGTTAGACCTGTGTTCGGTATTCCTCGTAAGCAATGCTCCCTTGCGCTTTCGACTGCCTTTTCTGTGCAGCCTATCTGCACAAGGGAGTTGCATACCTCATCGGTATCTGATGATTCCAAACCGTAAAACACAAGAACTTTCCAATCGTACTTTTCTAGATATATCTCTTGACTTATCATAAAATATCATCCCATGGAATGCCGATGCCATTATGGTTGCAATCGGCATAAAATCTGTTAAAGATGAAGCCATCCTTCTGATCGGTATCATCAACCATATCTTTCACGAACAAAGCCATGTGAGCTTCGTCCTCGATGGAAGACTTATAGAAATCAGCCTTAACCATGTTTGCCACATAGACATGATCATAGCCTACATTATTTTCAAGTGTCACTCCCTGCTTGGTAAGGATGGATTCAACCTTATCCTTATCCATATAGTCAACCTCCTCATCCTTTTTGGTGACTGGGTTGTATTTTCTCATCTGAGCGACTGCCCATTCGCAAGCCTTCTTGTTGAAGTGCCAGCCATTATATCTCAGATATGCTATCATTCCTTCTGGCTTCATATCGTAAGCATCCAAAGGCATTCTACATTTTCCCATAGCTCTTTCTTTTAAGGGTGGCAGGGAAAAATCCCCACCACCGAATTAAACATTAGTAACGTCCACCGCTACGGCGACCATAATAGCGTCGCTCTCCATAGCGGTCTTCGTCGCGCCAATCTTCATCGTCCCACTTGTCACGATAGTCTGGCATTGGCATACGGTTTCCCATACGCTCGCGCTTCAAACTATCCAAGCACTTCATAACCTTGCCACCTGCTCGAACCATTTCCTCGCAGTTGTCAACAAGCTCATCGAACTTGTTTTCCGTAATTTCTACCATATATCCCATAGCAATTACTTTTTAAAATTGTTACCGCTCAAAGCCTTAGACAGCATGGATTCAATATTGGATAGCGTTCCCTTCATGCCGCTGACCTCTGATTTGAGGTTACTGATGTCTTTTTCCTGCTGCTTTTCTTTAGCAATCTGTGGGTTGATTCTAGTGAGCATTTCCTCGCAGGAGCTTATGACTCCATTGTGGTAATCTACACTTTCCACGACTCCCTTTGAATGTCGCAACATAGCATCAATCTCGGCGCACATAGCTTCTCTGCTGTCACTGACAACAACACCTTCATTGCCGAAGTTCACTATCTGTGCCGTAGATGGCAGCTTTTCGAAATTGACCTGCTGGTCTTCTACTTGCACCTTAACATCAACGGTCGTCTCCAATGTCGGAGTCTGTCCTGGCATATAGCTAGGATATTTCTGCTGAGGATTGCTGACCGATATTACTTGACCGATTTTTAGAGTCGGCTTTTCTCCTCCCTTGTCTAAAATGTAGAAGAGAGAAGACTGTCTTAGTCCTTGAAACATTTTCTTTCTCTTTTAAAGGGGCAGACTTTTCAGTCTGTCCCATAGTTAATACTCTGTTAGCCGCCTGTAGGCTGCTGAAACCCAAGCAGTCGGATAATACCGCTCTTCTTATTGATGTATGCCAAAGCCTCCGTAGTTTCAGAAACGCTAGCTCCCGTCACTGCATTTCCCGCATGATCAACAACTGGCATCTTTGTTGTACCGGAAGCTGTTCCGCTAGTGTTGGCAGTTCCGTTAACAGTGGTAGAGCCACTATTTGGAGTTACGATTGTGACAGGAAGTGTCGCACTTCCCGCGGCAACTCCTTGATGTATCTTCAAGAGTACAATGCACTCGCAAGGCAAAGCATTGTAGTAGCAAGGATTGATACCATAATCAACACTCGCATCTGTGACCTTCTGAGCATTTGTCTTCAGCTCATAGATACCTCCTACATCAATACGTTTGATTTGGTTTCTCTGACCGATTGGAATAAATGGATTGAATGGATATAAAGGGAACATAGTTACCTCCTTTCCTAACAACCGCATCCTACAGTTGAACGAGAAGCCGCTACATCACCTGCATAAGCTCCCATGGCGGCAGCAGTATAAACGTCCTTGTTGAATACTCCGTACTGAGGGTACTGAACACTGATGGTATTAGGCAACTTGCACTTGATACCAGCCACCTCTGCCTGCAGTGCAGCCAAAGCTGCATTTACTGGTGTGATTACCTGCGCCTGATAAGACTGCAAAGCCTGTGTCTGATGCTCGTTTGAAATCTGAGCAAGCAGAGCACTATTCTTCTCTCTCAAAGCATCGAGCTTATCCTGCATTGCCTGTGTCTGCATCTGATCCAACTTAGCCAAGACAGACTGATTGTTAGCATCTGCCTTGTCACGGAGCATCAAAGCATTGGCATTTGCCGTATCATTGATGGCGTGGGTCTGCTGACAGATAGACAGCTTGAGGTTGCCATCCATTGCAGTTATGGCGTTGTTGGTCTTGCAGCAGCATTCTGCCAACTGAGTAGCGATGGCATTGTTACCCTGCATGATAGCAGTCAAAATCTGATTAGCATTCATGCCCATCTGATTGCCGAGGTTGCAAATCTGATGACCTAAGCCATTGATTGCAGCCATGACTGCGTCACTTGATGTGTTGAGGGCTGTAGCCAAGCTCTGAACGTCGAAACCATTGCGCTGAACAGCCTGCATGATAACGGCTGTATTGGCATCATTGTTAAGCATTGGCACAACACCGCCCTGTCCGTTGGAACCCATGCAGCGATTACCTCCGAAGAGTCCCATACCATTATTGCCCATAAGGATGAACAACAAAAGGATAGCAAAGATGTCTTCACCCCAACCATTTCCGTTTCCACGGTTGTTCATGAGTGCAATAAGACCTGGGTCAACACCCTGTCTCTGCATGAGTGCAGGAAGCATAGCCAAGATTCCATTAGAGCCTGTGCCGCTTGTGCCGCTCTCTGGATTGAACACGTAAGTTTTACTTTCCATATCCCGAATTTTTAATTTAACCTTAATATTTAACTAACACTATTTGTAACGTTACGTGTGCAAAGTTAGAAAATTGTTTTGAAATAAGCTGTAAGGCTATCATGGTTTTCGTTAGTGGCTCTAAATCAGTGGTTTATGGTGATAGTAGGTAGACTCATTTTTAATCCTCTTAGAACGGAAGAATTTACTTCGCAAACAAAAAGGGCGACCGCTCATCACGAGTAGTCGCCCTAGTTATCCAAAAATAAATCTTAAAACCTTAATTAAACAACTTTTCTAAGAACATTTCTTTTTCTTCCTTGATATATATAATAAGTACATAACTATGAGTATAAAGCAGAACCAAAACATCTGCCCCGTTTTCAAGAATATCTTCTGCATACTTGACAGAGATTTCTCTTTTATAGAAGGAGCGTCAATCTTATAGAACTGAGAGGTGCCAATCTTTGATAAGGAATCACATCTTTCTCTGTAATATGTAAGGGTATCTTTGTATGCTTTATATATACTGATGGTATCGAGTAGCTTTCTTCGTTCTTTTTCAAATAAATAGTGACTCTCGTAATGAAAACGATCTTCACCAATCTTATTCCCTTGCGCATCATATCGGGTTGCTGTGCTATCTTTTACATAGCTGCTATCTTTTGTAGCCTTTTCTGTTTCTCGCTTTTGGATATGTTGCCATTGCTCGAAGGCATAAGACAATCGGGTAGTGAAGAGGGAATCGAACTTCTTTTCACTCTGCTTGTCTGTGATGAAGGTTTGTGTAGTTACTGCTCTAGGAGTACTGCACCCTAAGACAGAAACAAGCGCAAGACCTACCACTAGGGTAATGGTTGCCCATTTCCAAAATCTTATATCATACCATTTCATCATTTATTCAATTTTAGATTACGATACGTAATGTAGCTAAGTCTGCGAAGCCACCCTTTAAGAAAAACTTTCTGGTCACCGACTGCAATTCTCTTTAGATAAGCTTTTCTATCTTTCTTGAAGGCTTCGAATAATCTTTCTCCATTGGATTTATTAATGGCATACAGCGTCTTATTACCGATAATACCATCTGCTGTGATACCTAATACAAGTTGCAGATGTTTTACCGCTTTGCTGACTCCGCTATTATAAGCAAAGTCTACCAGCATGTTGGCTACGCTCTGATCCTGTATTCTATCTGCTTTGCAAGCGTTCCAATAGTTCTGCTTAAAAACACGATGAAAGTCTTCCTCAGTAAGGCGTTTTACATCTTCCTCGTTAAGGACACCATCACCATTCTTGTCATACCCGACTCTTTTCCAGGTAGCAAGGGTAATGCCGTATTTTGTAGCGCCACCCCTGTCATGCTTGTTATTTGTATATTTGTCCGTTTCCCAACTGAGGATAAACGGAACGAGTTTACTAGAATCAGCCATGTTTACTTCTCCTCCTCGCTATAATCATTTCCTTGAATAATGCAGCCAAATACAAGAATGCTTCCTATAATAGCTGCCACCATAATAATCGCTAACATCATATCTTTTCCTCCTTTTCTGTGTAATTTAGATAGTCTGACAAATATGGAATCTTCTCGATAAATTTGAAGCGCATGAGATAATAGAGGAAACTCACTACATACCAAGGAGGGGTACCTTTCTTGAATATCTGTTTCAAGTTCTTCAGAATATTGCATCCGTAGAACCACAATACTAGATACGAGATAAAAGAAACACATTGAACGGAACCTTCCATTTGTCCTTTGAATCGTCCGATTGCATATACTGCTGCACAAAGGACGAAGAACACAGTAGCGTGACCGATGCACACAACTGCCTTCTTCAACTCGAAGTTCTCTCCTTTTGCAATCATGCCACTAAGATAACCGAAAATAAAGTTGAGGGTGAAGACAATCATAAGCGAAGACAACTCGCCTTCAATCGGTTTAAGATAGGCGATGAGTGCAAGAACTACGCCTACAACAATATCTTTAATTCTATCTGCCATACTATAACTATTTGATGATTAAACAATAACGCTGCAAATATACAACAAAATATTTAATCATCAAATAGATTTTACGAAAAAGTGCAAAACTTTATTCTAACATATAAAAAAGAGAGGCAATCACTTACCTCTCTTACTCTTAATGAAGTGCAGAATATCCCACTTCTTAAAATATCGGGTGTGCCCTCGCTTTTTGCATTCTCCGTTCGGAATATCACCTCTAGCAACCATTCTGTTTAAGGTAGCATCAGAAACGTGCAGTTTCTCCTTGACCTCCTCCGTGCTCATCATCGGGTTGAGCATATCTGGTATGATGTCACATAATCTATCCAAGTCCTCATCGCTCATTCCGCAAGCGGTGACTTTCTCTCCGTTCTTCTGCTGTTCGTCAGCCTTAAAGCAAGCGTCAGCCAATGATTTCAAAGCCGTGCCGAGCAGCTTATAATTTAGTATCTTTCCCATATTATGCGCAGATTTTACGTCCTAAATTTGTTTTACTGATAAACAAATCCACAAAAGAGTACAGATAGAATATTGCCGTTACCACCATGATAGTGAAGCAGGAATCTATCATATCTTTGGTGGTATACCAGCTCCATTCAACAATGTGAGCCGCATTAATGCTTGCAAAGTAGAAGAAGGGAATGCGGTACCTCCAACATAAGAAGAAAAATCGGCTTGCCAGTATAAGAACCATAGGTAGGACGTACAACATAAAATATATGTAGAGATAGCAAGGCGTATTTTCTGCGTATGGGATGAACATGTCTCGTGGATGCTGACTAAAATTCCACATACCATAAGCGTGAAATAGCATAATAGTAATTGGAACATACTTGCAGAACCAGCGGAAGAACTTCAAAATTCTTCTACTATACCGATTACCATGTCTCATCAGTAAATCCATCACCTCACTGATGTCCTTGTCTTGCAACCACTTTAATAGGTTTTCTTCGTCTTCTTTAGTCATAATCTCTTTTTTTTTAGGTTGATTTAAATTAAATTAAATTATTGTGCAAAGATACACTTTTTTGCGCAAAATCAACGAAAATGAGAATATTTTTGTGTTAAACTTCATAAAAAAGTAATAATCTGAAAGTTTTGTTACCGATTTTTTGTTACCAAAATTGAAGAAAATGGTAACAGAAACATTGCGCTTTCAGTTTATTTTCGTAACTTTGCAGCAGAAATCAAAATATTAAGATTATGAAAAAATTAGAACCATACGAAAATCAAATGATGTACCTGGTAGGTGGCAGTAGGTTGCCATCAACTTCTGGAGAGCGAGAGCTTGAGCACAAGTGTAATCCGCACCCTAACGACTGGATAGATGGTATCTATAGTTTCAACAAACTTCCTTTCGCTGTTAGAATGCAGAAAGGTCTAGTAACGCAAGCAGAGGAGGAACGAAGGAAAGGTAGATATGGCTATCTTAGTGATTTAATTCCATCTTTCGGCGGCTATGATGCTCCATATTTCGCTGACATGATAACAGAGCCTATAGAAAAATTCGATGCAACACACTTCCCTGACGGACGAGAAAAGAATAAGGCGGTCACCATGTAGTGAACCGCCTTATCTGTTCCTATCCTTCTAGTAAATCAACAATCTGACCATAACCACCTACAGCCATCACAGGACAGAGTATCTTCTTGATAAGAATAATATCCTCAGATTCGAGGTCTACGTTCTCAGCATCCTTGCCTATCTTGCAGGCTACCCGATAAGCACGTAGCTTTTCTTCGCCCGATAGCTGAATACTCTGATTGTCTATCACCTCGAAGAGTACCTTTCCTACAATATCGCCTATAATCTGTTGCTTGTAGGTTTCCTCTCCGCTCTCGTTCTTTACTGGTGATACTATCACCTCACCCTTCCAATTCTTGAAAGGTACATTGAAATTCTTTTTCATATTTATTTTTGCTTTTATAATTATCTATTGTCCCAATTCAAATCATTTACTCCGCTCCAGAAGATACCACGACCGAAATAGGTCTTATCCTCCTGGCTAGGAATAAGTAATTCTGGGTTTATATATACAAGATTTATTGTTTCTCCACCATTAAGTTGATGCCATCCACCGACATCACAGAAATGTATTCTATTATTATTGTCATTGGCATTTATTGCCATCCAACGCTTACCTGTTCCTCCAGGTACAAACTCGTAATAATATGTAGCAATTGCTCTAAGAGGACTGAATACTACTATATCAATAGGACATCCGGACAAATTTTCATTAGGACTATACAATGGAATTTTGTATACGGTTTTATTGTCATAAGAAACACGCTCTAGAGGCACAGGTATTCTTTCGCTATCGTATCCGTCAGGATAAACTTGCATAACATCCCCAGATACTACTGCCAATGTACTCTGTCGATGCCCAAAGGCTGAACGACACCATACATTACTAGCATAGAAACGCCAACCTCTTTTCGCCGCAGAATTATATCCTTGATTATAAATATCTGCATCAAATGTTATACGGCCAGAACCATCAAAATATATTGAACCAGCGCTTTTATTTCCATCAGAACTAACCGCAGTCAATCTATGAAAAGAGCCTGTCACACCCTTCAGTTCTCCTGCGAATATACCCTTAGACGCATATAACGAACCATCTTTCGTTACTCTGAATGGCGCATCCTTAGCCAATGCTGCACCAAGCCAAAGCGGGCACTTATCACTACCTACTACAGCATCGGCTTTATCGTAATTACCGAAATGACCGACAATAGTTCCATCCTCTGCACTCTTTGCATAAAGGTGATTCATGGTGATAGTTTCTGCATCAATCAGTTTAGCATTGAGCTTACCACCTTCAAACATCGCTGCCTCGTCATTGCCGTTGAGCACCTTTATCTGGTCGCCTTTTAGCACAACTTTACCATCGCCTATCACTATACCGCAATTGCCCATATCCTTAACCAACTGAGAAAAGTCTGCAAGCTGACCGATACTCATCTCCTTGTTGGTAATGAGCGTAACTTTCTCCCTGAATACCTCTTCATTGTCAGTACGTGCCTTGCGGTTGACACGCTGCGAAGCAAAAAGATGTACTACCTTTTTCATAGGCTATTATCCTCCTTTTAATGAGTACTGATATAATTGTCTATAACATCCGTAGCTACAGCCTTCGCCTTCGTGCGCCATGATTGCATAGCTTCATACTCTGCTTCATGCTCCTTATCATCGGCATCAAGCTTCTTGCCATCCGCAATTTTGGCAAGATTGGCGAAATGGTTGTTGATGATAGCTTGCATCTTGTCGGTCGGATAAGCGGATGAGACGATTGCATCAACTATCTTACCTCGCTCCAAAGGCTGCTCGATACGGACAACGTGGGCGGCATAAGCCATTCGGGTAGTTTTTTTGCCTTCGCTGCTACCCATATTATTTTCCAACTCAACCTGCTCAACATCGAAATTGATGCGAATAAAATTACCCTCATACTCAATCAGACTAGGTGAGTAATCGAATATAGACTTTCTAATATCCATGATATGTCCTTTCTTTTTAAATATTATACTTATGCTTTTGTTCCTACAATTCTGAAATCAGGGTTCCCGCTCTGATTCATTCTACGCAACTTTCCAAGGAATGGGAATTTATCATTTTCTGAGCACCATTGCAACTGCTCAACGAGTTTCTTGTTATTAGTGAAGAACTTAAACTTCTGTCCGTTCTCCTCAACGCTAACAACATTGCTCTTCCCTGACTTATGAACCTTGCTATTAACATCAAATTCAACATCAAGGAAAACAATAGTTCTCTCGGCAAAGTAGCTTGCACTCATCCTTTGACCTTCGAACATTCTCTTGCCGTTTGCATCTCTGTCCTCAACCTGCGGCATCTTAAAATCATCAAAACTATTCATTTTTGTTATCATTCTCCAAAGATTAAAACCATCGCAGTGCATCAACCAACCCTTGTAGCTCATAGCCACTTGGTATCTCCTCATAGGATTTTTAAGGTTGTGCATCTTCTTTTTGAATTTCTCCTTCATGCGCTTTCTCAACATTGTATGATTGAAATAGAATCGGTAACCGACAAAATCAAGGAAATGAGCTTCATCAATTATCTGCATTCCGATATTATCGTGCAACTGCTGGTGCATCACTTCATCAGCATATTTCAATATGAAGTTGATGGCTTTCCATACTTCCTTTTCGTTTTTACCCAATATAATGACATCATCACAATATATCTCTACCTTAACATCAAACTTCCTACATACCAATCTACACAATATACTCATATAGAAATTGGTAAGGGTCTGAATAGGATATAGACCAATACCTAGACCTTTCGGTAAGGCAAAGATAACTTCATGCAAAAGTCTTCTAATTCCTTTATCGGTAAAGAAATCACACAGAGATTTGTATATCTCCTGCTGGTCTACGTTCTCATAGAATTTAACGAAGTCAAGTTTGCAATAGTACAATCTTCCACATGACTTATTCTCGTCTATCCATCTTTCTGTTCTGCGCTTCGCATAAATCATTCCTCTGCCTTTTACACTTGCCCCACTCTCTATGTAGAGAGCTCTTATAAGGTACGGCATCAGAATTTGCATCAAGGCATGCTGCTCAACGTGGTCTGGGTAGTACGGAAGCTTATGAAGCTTTCTTACCTTACCGCAAGGGCATCGTCTCATACATCGTCTCATACAATCGTGCCCTTCGCTAGTCTTGTAAGTTCCATCTATAAGACTTCTCTGTAATCTCAAAAGATTACCATTATAATCCTTATCGAATATCACCACTCCCTTCTTTCCTTCCTTTCCCTTGCGTGATTTCCTTACCGCAATCTTGAGGTTAGTCATATCACTGACAAGCTCTACTCTGACCTTTCTGTGCTTCTTGCGAAGTTTAGCCTTTCGCTTATACGCCAGCTCTTGTGTGTCCGTCATTTTTATACTTCAACCAATATTTCAAAAATCGCTTTCCTTATCAATAGGCTTTCTACACTCTCGGCTCACTGGCTTTCGGCACATACGTACAACTGTATCACTTACTTGCGAGAGGGGACTCTGTTGTAGTCGGACATACCCAACTGCTCATACCCAACGCCTTTAATCTTCGCTCTGTCGGAATAAATATCCCTCCATCGAGACAGGTTCAATCATGTGCTCTCTCGTCCAAAAGCTATCCCGTAGCTTTACGACTTGCGAGGAACAGTGTAAATTATATCGTAATTCTAAAAATAGAAATCTTGTGTAGTAATTCAAGCGAGCGCCGATGTTCGTCCTCGAGTTCGAGAAACCGTTGTTCGAGTTCGCATACGAAAGACCGCATTGCGACCTGTTGTCAGCGTTCCCCCCAACGTTCAGCAGCTCCATGATGTATCACCTTTTCTTCACCCACTCCATGGTTGTAGAAAATCTTATCGCACGAAAATGGGTTGTTTATATTTTTGTGCTTCTGCGAATCCTATTATAAGGAGATTTCAACTTTGTAGTTTCAATCTTGCGTTTTACATTATTTTTATTAATTCTCTATTTCTGTCTAGCTCACTGGCAGATATGCAGCCAACACCTAGCGTTGGCTCACATCGCCATGAGCTCCGAACCGCTCACGATTGTCGGGTTTCCGTAGAAAGCCAAGCGAGCGCCGATGAACGTCCTCGAGTTCGAGAAACCGTTGTTCGAGTTCGCATACGAAAGACCGCAGAGCAACCTGTTGTCAGCGCTCCCCCCAACGTTCAGCAGCTCGCCACTAGTCGAAGCCCAAAATCCATCGCAGTAGTACGTACTATCACCGCCTCCTACGGCTTGCGGAAACGCATCCCAATATGCACCCAGTGTCTTTCGTGTAATATACTCTCCATTAGCTGATGACAGAATGGTAAATTTTCGCCCATTTGCCGTATTACTTACCTGATTGCCGCTATAGACAACAGCGTATCGAGTATCGCCATCCATGTAGAAACGGATGCCTGGACGGAACTCCCAAAGCTTACCCCATAATTCCTCAAAGCCAAATAATTTGACGGGGTATTGATTATCGAGAGTAGTATCGTTATAGAGTACCTTACCGCTACCATCACCGAGAGATATACACTTACCCATAGGTACATCACGACATGCTTCCCAAGAACTACTTTGGAATCCAGCTCCAATTACAGATTGTGTATTAAGGTCACCAAAACTTACTTGTTCCAATGCTTCTATGAGGCATTGAAATCCATAGTTTGCAAGACCAAAGTTCGAACCAAGCTTCTGTGCGCAAGCCCAAAATGCACTCATCGTCCTTGAATGTGAAGGGGCAACGTTAGGTCTTGAATGACCCACACCGCTTACATCCACATACATCTTGTATGCACCTACCCAGTTTGGCGAATCGAATGTCTTGCCGCCCGAAATAGGGAATAATCCTCCAAATTGCAAGGTCTTGTTTTCTGCCTTGAAGTGGCAATCGGGAACATGAACCATCGTCTCATACTTTGCCGCATCATCCACCTTTGTTCCGTCAGCAAAGAACTCCCAATTACTAGGGTCTAGCTTAGCAGCATACACCTTACCATTCACAACCTTCATCATATATCCACCCATTGCCCTCTGATACATATCAGCCATGAAAGGCGTTGGCAGAGCGAATTTAGGATTAGAAGACTGCTCCAATGTGATTGATGGGTAGAAAATATTGTTACCCATCATTTTCTGAAGGTCTCCGAGACTTAATCTGCGAAGAGCTCCATCTACTACAATCAAGAAGGTTTGGTCGGGATTCATTGCCGTCACAAGCTTCTTTTCTGTCAATTTAACACCCATATCTTATATTTTTTAATTATACATATTAATCAATTAAAGCATTGTCATCCTCATCAAGCAGGTAATTGCCACCTTCATCAATGAGATAGTCGTTGGCAGGGCGCCGTCTGTATTCTATCTGTTCTTCAAGATAATCGCTCTCAACATCGCCAAGACCACTCTCTTCGATAGAGAAGGTACAGCTATTTCCCTCTTGCCAAGACTTCTTTGTTATGATACTTCCGTTTGAAGCTTCGGTATGCCATTGCAATTCTACGATGCGGTTAGGGTATTCAACAACCCTTCCGTTGTACTCCAAAATAGCCTTGTTGCTTCTGTATATCTTACCCCATTCAATATCATTGCATACCATGAACTTAGGCTGATTGAAAGAAGGATAGAACCTAGAAGCGGAAAATTGGAACTGAGCAACAGCCTTGCCGTTTATTACCGCCTTGATGGTATAATTATTCTTCTCTACAAGTCTAAGGTCAAGCACAATCTCAGATGTGGAGATAGATATAATCTCGTTAGGGCTTGCAGCAGAAGAAGCAGACATCTTAGTCGTTCCTCGATACAGCTCAATAGAGAATCCGCTTGTAATTCTATCCTTAGACTTATATACATCAATCGGAATGTGACATTCATACTGATTGCCGTCAAAGCAAGCGTTTCTTGCTTCCGTAGATGCCGATATGATGTTATTAGCAACCTTATACTCGTAGAGAGCCAGCTTATCAAGGAATGGGTTATAGGATATATCGGTATCTTCCCGAATACCCATACCATAGGTATCTGCACCCTTATCTGCCGTATACAGAGTAATAGGGTCAGCGGTGATATGCAATATAGAATTCGTTCTATAATCATACAGGTCAGCTTCGAATTGCAACTGCTGCTTATCATTACTTGAAAGATTCCTCTTGATAGTAAGCGAACCACGATTAGATGTATTGCTTGTATCAATGCTATACTTACCGCTCCAAGAATTAATTTTAGATATGTCCTTCCATTCCGTGCCCGTAGAAACCTTCCATACCATATTGGCAAGAGACATATTCGACTGCTTGCTATCCCATGAATCATCCTTTGCCGTAGCATTGATACTCGGGTAGGCAATACACTCAAAGCCGCTCTGTGTTCTGTCTGGGAAGAATTTATCGCCAGCCATAGTCTGCATGAATGGAGACTTAGGCGATGCGCACACTACTGATACAGAAACGTCCAAAGGGGCGAATTTTCTATTCGCCTTATTACTAACTATTGGCATAAGTGTTCCTCCTAATCATCAAGTGTTAAATAAGCATCTGCTGACACCGATACACCGATGATATTTTTGTTTTCGTCAATCGTATCAGCATCCCTCACAACGAATCCATCACTGACGTTCTTTGCCCAAGTCATTGTCTCCGAGCGTTTATTCTCGATGTTACCATTGCTATCAGTATAGATAACGAAGGTGACATTGCCAGTTATACTCTTCGGCACTAGTCCTGTCTCGCAGTTGGTAACGATACATCTGAACGTCTGATTACTATCTTCATCAACCTGTCCTACCGAATTAAGGGCAATCTGATAAATATCAGAAATATCATCAATGCTGATACCTGTTCTATACACGGCAGCACCATCAACAACGAACTCAAGGACGAAGAGCTGATGACTATCTACATAGAGTTTGTCCGAATCTCCCGTCTTATCTCTGTGTATAGTGATACCGCTTTCCGGATTTGTGTAAGTTCCTACAAGGTCTGTTCCGCTGCCACGATACAGATTAATAGAATAGGTAGAAACCTCTCCACCTGCGGAGTTGAATAACCAAGGTCTGAGGGTAGCTTCTGTCTGTCCCTTGCTTAACACAGTAGTATCAGCAGAAACACCTCCGAAATAAGATGAGCCGCCCAACATAGATACCAATATATCAATGCTTTTCTGCATTGGATATATGCTAGCTCCCAATACGGCATCACCCGAATAGGTAAGAGTATCGGAATCTTGATTGACCTTAGATGCTAGGTCTCCGATAATAGAGAGAGAACCATTAGCATGATTTAGTTTGAATCTATTATCAACAGTCGAGGTCTCCCATCCAGTACCGCTAGAGCTGAATCCTAAATTTTTTCCGTTGTAAGCCCATGCGTGATTTGTCAGTGTTACGTTGTTTTTACGTGCAGAGCCAACAGATGGAGTAATGATAGGATGCGTTCCGCTCTCGCTCCATTTTGGCGATACGGTAAACGTATCAGGGTTCAATCCCTGAAAGAGCGGTACGCCATTTGTTTGCAGACTGAGGGATAATGTGTCACCCTTCAATGTTCGTCTGACTGCTGCGGTTGCCGAAAGATGAATTTCTTTTCCCATATTTTTAATCTCCTATTTTTTAAACTTTAATATATTCTTGATGAATTTTTCCTGTTGTGGTCGTTGCTGTGAATACAAATTTCGCAGTATCACCCTTGCCCAAATCGTCTTCTGTTCCATCATTAGACCAGACAATATCTATTGAGCCATTGAAGTTCTTAACCTTATCTTTAGTCGCCCATGCAGCATCATCTAAGGAATCATTGGTTTTGCGTGTCACCTTCCATGAAGCTACTCCGTTTGATACATCTTTATCACCAAGCATTAGCTTGCAAGTAATGTTGTGTGTCTCGCCTATAGAGATACCGCTGTAAACAATATCGGTATATAGGATAACTTGCGGCTTGTATATATTCGTAGTCGCCTTCCAATAAGGTGAATCCTCAGATGGTTCATCTGTTGTGGTCTGTCCTTCTGGAGAGATACAGAGCCATCTTGTGCCAAGCCATGTAACCTCATCATAGTAGCTGTATTCCGTACCTTCCTTCCAATCACCACGATAGACGGGAATCCAAATCTTCTCTCCGTCAACTGTGGTTATGTGGTAGTACTTTGACACGATGTTGATGCCGTTGAATCCTACATCGAAGATGGATTTACCTTTGAGGGAGTAGGAGTTGATACCTCGGTACATGGTGAATGTAGGTGCGGAATCTCCTTCGGTCTCCATCATCAGAAGGTGCTGTCGGCTTCTGTCGCTTCTGTTACCCATGAGGACGATGGTATCTCCTACAGCAGGGTTATCCGAGCCTTCCATGCAGTTCTCCTTCGCTATCTGAATCCAAGCGAACTTCTTTCCGTCATAGAGCTCGTGACCTTCGGCATCGGTGATTACCTCATTCTCGGTTGATACCTTTGTGACAATTCTCCAGTAGTCCTTGTTGCTGACGTTCTCATAGACACCAGGTGCTATGTTGAACGTCTTACATCTAACTTGGTCTTCCACCTTGAATGAGTTGATTGTTGCGGTTGTTCCATCATCAGCGAGAAGATAGCACTTCCAGCCAATCATTTCATTCGTTGTCTCGCTGAATACCTCCTTTATGTAGCTTATCTTGCCAGCAGCAGGTGAGAGGACGATGTTACCACCAACGTAGCTGAGTTCACGGATGAGCAACGTATTGAATATTGCCTTGCCCCAAACTATCAAGTCAGTGAGCAACATCTGATACTTACCATCGCTTCTCTGCTTTATTGCAAATCCGCTCTGCTCTGCTTCGTTAAAGTCGAGAGACTTTAAGAGGTTTACCAAGACACTAGATAAGATAGCATTACCGCTTCCATCTATGCTGAACTCATTGTTGTTACCGATACGGAAGCCTTGTATGAACTTCTGAAGCATTTGAAAAGTTATGGTTCCTTGTGCGGTTCCATCATAGAGCCGCGACAAGAACTCCATCCTAGAACGTCTATCAGAATAAACGTTACTATCGGATGCAGGAGTGGTATCGTTCATGCCAATGACATAGACACCTCCACCATTACCGCTTCCTGTGCCGCCTATCTGCATTCCGTTCACCTTGATGGAATCAACCTTGTCTTCCAACTTACCCAACCGGCTAGTAGCTGCCTTTTCGCCTACTATGTACTGAGGATGGTCGTAAGGAATATCCAAAGGTATCTCCATTCCGATGATTCGAGAGTTTCGGTAGTGCTTGCCATCCGCGTCCACCTGCGCAAACATATCATTAATCAGCTTTACCTGTTCACCGAGAGGATGGTAATCGTATGTTCCATCATTGTAGAACTTGTCGCCATCCATCGTGCAGGTGAAGTTTGAATTGCTGATCATGGTCTTCTGATAGTACTGCTTCGCTCTATCGAACAGAGATAATTGAGCAGTAGGGATGAGGTCCGTATCTGTAATCTTGGTTGCGTCCCAATTGAATAGAAAGAACTTGTCACCTACCTTCGGGCACATAACGCCATCGGGAAGTGTTCTTCCGTAGGTGTCATTAGCAACAATCTCGAAGTAGTTAACCTTGTCGATAACTTTGAAACTAACATCGAACTCCATGCCCATGAGAGCACCGCTAGTGAACTTGATGCCTAGAGTGAGGTTGCTCTTTATCCAACTAGATTCAAAGCTTGTTGCAAAAGAATCTGTAGCCGTAACCTGCCAGAAGGTCTGTGTTGTCTTCGTACCATCTTCATTATCAACGGTGCTATCGTAGGTCTTGATACTGCTAACTACGCTTTCCACCTTGGGATATTCTTCCTCAAACATCACGACACCTTCAATAGCCTGCTTGTCGTTCTTCACGACATTCACGTTCTCCAGGTAGCCATCCTTGGCGTAGAAACCATCACTATCTACTTCCTTGTTTGGAAGCATGAGGTAATCGGTAGCTACACCATCGGTGGTAACGTCCGCATCGGCTCCAGTGAAATATCCTTTCGGAATATTCCTGTCTGAGCCGAATGCGTACAGTCTTGTGGTATAAGTTGACTTGGATTCCGAATAGGACATAGACAGAACATTAACATCCTGCTCGAATGTTGTCTGTCCTTCCATTTCGCAATATCCAAGGTATATAATGGAACCATCTATCCACCATTCACAGTTGAGTGCATCTTCGGAACAGATGGAATTAAGAGCATCAAGTATGCTGATGGAACCGTATTCGATCAAGAACCTCTTCTGAACATCGAAAGCCTTGTTGTTGTATGTAGTGTAGTCAACGGAGAACTCCTTGCCATTGTACGTAAGCCCTAGAGCCTTTAGGTTGCCGAGGATAACGTTCATGTGCACGCCTACAGTAGTGGTGAGTTTGAACGAGGTTTCGTTTGCTCCGTGCTGAGGGCGATACTTGCAAAGCTTATTCTTCCAAGCCATATAGTAGGCATCCATCTGCATTTCGTAGTCGTAGCCGTCACTATCATTGTGTTTAGGGAAGTATGCCGATGTCAGTTCGAAATAGCCGAAGTCGGGTATCTCTACAGAATCACCAATCTCGAAATAGATAGGTGTAGCCGTAGTGAACTTCAAGATGATGTAGTGGTGGTCCATAAGCTGATATGACAGCTTAGAACCCTCACCGAAGTCCTCTAGTGTGAAGAATACCTTGTTGTTTCTCTTAATCTGAATCATGAGCTTGCGTATTTACTTGTTTCACCTCTGTCACTAGGGTCTGGCTCGTTGAGCTTTAGGCTGAACTTTGCCATTTCCCGAATGCACTGACTAAACTGAGTGCAGGAGAGATAGATACACCGATACCACACATTAGGCTGGAATCGGGTGCGGATAACCAATTCTCCCTTGGCAAGAACCTCCTCGCAGAACCTAGCATAGTTCATCAAGAACGTATCTGAGTCCTTGGCGGTCATATTGAACGGCAGCGTTATCTCCCTCTCATCCAATCTAGGATTGTGCTTGATAACCGACTTTCCGTCCTTTGAGCGATACTTGTTGCTGATGAACTCCTTGTTTGGTGCAGGGGTCATGAGCGCACTGAGGGCAGTTTCGTCTAAGAATATGCCCCACGTAAGATAGGCATCCTTGCCATTTATGTAAAGTTGTCCTTTAAGCATAACTATTTAATCATTAAATAACCTCATAGGCTTCGCTGTGAGCCGCTTTTTCTATTGTTGAGTATAGTTGTAAGGGTTGACGAGCGAAAAGCCTATAGAGGTCAAATATCCTTTAATCTTCTGTTCATGTCATCCAGCTTGGCTCCGAAGTCATTATAGGTAAGCTTTGAATACTTCACGATGTCTTCGAGGTAGCTGTTTGTCATAATCATCATGTTTCTAATCTCCAATACTGCGCCATTGGTTGAGATTCCGAGTGTAACGATGCTCTCCATCTGTGATATGGTGGTAGTCATGTTCTGAGCGATTGACTCTCCTGCAATCTGCAGGGCGGTGAAGCGACCATTCAGCTCGTCCGCGGTATCTTGCCCCATAGATGCCCATCCTCCGCTTGTTGCGGTCTGTGATGAGGATGAGGAACCGGTGTAGCCTGTTACCTTTGCCCACTCGTCACGTCTCTTCAATCCTTCCTGGACTATATCATCGTAACGCTTGTTGAATGCTTCTATGTCTGTTTCGGTAAGCTTGCCATCGTTGTCCTCGATAGCCTTTGCCCAATCATCATAGAGCTTCTTCAAGTCGCCGTTGATGAGGTCTTCCATAGAGTAGGAGAGAAGAGCCTTCTGCATCATTTCGGAGAAATCGTCTGCGAAATCCTGCGCTGACTTGCTCATATCCATAAGGTCTGATACGAAGCTATCCTTCATGCTGTCAAAGGAAATCTGCGTAAGGCTTTCCTTCAGCTTGTCTGATAACTCATCCAGCTTGCCCGCTTGGTCTATGTAGTCATTCAGCTTCTCTGTCAGACGCCCACCATAGTTACCCTTTCCAGTGTTCTCAATGTGATTCCAGATAGCAACGTTGCCACGGAGGAGCTTCATTTCCTCTGGACTAAGGGAGAATAGGTCGCCATTGAAGTCTGATTTGACGTTCTTCTTGATCCAATCCATCTCATCACTACCGAAGCCACCCCAATAGCGATTCCATGAGCCGTGCGAACCGTGATAGCTTGCCTGCGCTTTTGCGATGTCTAGGTAGTTCTGATTGGTCTCCTGCTGATTCTTATAGGCTTGCTCGTAGTATGAGGTTGCCTTGGAACCATAGGAGTTTTCCATTGCATCAGTCAAATCCTCGATGGATTGCTGCAAGAGGGTATTTCTATCCGTCAGCCTTTCGATGGTATCATTGACTTTCTTTGCATTTCCGTCTCCACCGAACAGACTATTAAAGCCACCGAATGAAAGCGTGTTGAGGATATGAGAAACGTTGTTCCCGATACTCTTCAATGGTTTCATAACGATGTCACCCGATAAAGCATCATCGAGGATGCCCGTTACTACGCCAAAGACCGTGTCCATGAGGTTGCTGATGAGTGTTCCGAAGCCATCTTTCAGAATATCGAGGATACCGAGTATTGCTGAGATTATTTCACCTGCCATACCGCTATCCCCTAAAGCTTTCGTCAGAGATTTGGCTGCGTCACTATCTTTACCGAGCAACCCTTGGATGCCCTTTGCAAGCGTGTTGGCAACGTCCTTCTGCATAGAGCCACCGAAAAGCTTGTCAAGCCCTAGGATAGAGTTTCCTATGCCTTTGAGCGACCCCGATGTAAGACCCTGCAAACCATTTTCAAGCTGCTGAAACTGAGAAACTGCCTTCTGTGCTGATGTCTGCAAGTCTGATGATGCCTTCTGAACTGATGAACCGAACTCCAAAACGCTGTTAGATGCGGTAGCAAGTACGCCCTGCGCTCTAGAGAGGTTGGCTTCAGCCTTGCTGATACTTGTCTTGTCACCGCTCTTCTTAGCCTTGGCGAGGTCTTCCTGCGCCTTGGTGACAGCTTTCGTGGCTTCAATCTCTCGCTCCTGTGCATCAATATAGCCCTGCATGGCTGACTGATAGGAGTTGATGTCGTCAGATACTTTCTTAAAGATGTCACTATTCCAGATGGTGGCAGAGCCTTGTAACTTGGAGATAAGTTCCTGTATGGTCTTCTGCTCATTGACATCTGTTGTGCTCTTGGAGAGCTCTTGCAGCTTCTCAATGGTAGGCTCTAGTTGGTCCTTGAACATAGTACCGAAGTCTCCGAAGACGCTTCCCCAATCGATGTTCTGTCTGATGGCATTTATCTCGATGGTTTGGAGGTCCTTCTTTCTCTGCTGCTGAAGAGATAGCTTTTCGCCCTGCGTCTGAGCCTTGGCAATCTTCTCTTCATACTCCTCGGCAATGGCTTGTTTCTGCTGATAGAGTGAACCATACTCCTTCAAGTAGTCACGCATAGAGGTGAGGGCTTCCCTGTTGACCTCATCAAGCTTCTTGTTATACTCTTGGGTAGCGAGGTCTCTAGCCTTATTGAGGGCATTGGACTGAGCAGAGGTAAGGGTTACTTTCTTGCCAGCTTCCTTGTTTTTCTTCTTGAACTCTGCTTCCTGCTTGTCAATCTCGGCTTTGCGCTTGGCATAGTCGTTCTTGATTTGAGCAAGTTTCTTCTCCGTGCCTTCCTGCATGAGGGAGATAGTTTCATCTGTATTTTTCTGCTGCAAAGTCTTCAAGCGGTTGTTTAAATCCTCTTGAGCCTTGATAGTCTTGTTCTCTTCCTTGATGCGATTCTTATGTGCCGTTGCTACTGTCTTTGCCGCTCTTCCACTTACATCACCACCTAGTTTCGAGTAGGCATCCTTGGCTGCTTTCAAGTTTTGGGTGGCGGTTTCGTACTGAGCGGCGGTGTATTTGCTCTTATTTCTCTCCATAGCAGCAACCCTCCTCTTGGCTGCGTTATATTCACGCTGCGTCCTGTTGTAAGCTTGCTGATAGGTTTCCGTAGAACCATTGTTAGCCAACGCTTGTGCTCTTTTTTTTGCTTGGTTGAGGGATTGTTTGGCTGTATTCCATTGAGCCTTGAAAATCAAAGGAATGGTCGTTGCGCCTGTGACCGCCCAATTCCGCTTCATAGTTAAGAGGTTGTTCAGAACCTTTGTTTTCTCAGACTCCTGCATGCGGAGATTCAGATCAGCAGGATTGTTCTTGATGTCTTCTCGAAGACCTGCTATCTCTTTCTGAGCCTTATTGATGAACGCATCCAATCTACTCTCACCTGTGGCGTAGTTGATGGTTTCGTTGGCAGCTTGCCAATCGTTAGCCAGATTGATTGCTTCGTCATAGAAGTCAAAGATTTCTTGACGTACACTTTCGTTCTCCTGTGCTTCTTGCAAGCGAACTTCGATAGGCTTTGCGTTCTCGGCTGCTTGGTCTCGAAGTTGGATGATATTGGAAAGCTTTTCTTCTGCTTGATCAAGGTCTGCTTGGACTTGGCTTATCTGTGATGAGATAGCGATGCTACCTTGACCGCCATTGGCTGCGTCTGCTCTGAGTTGCATTTGAAGCTCCTCAACCTTCTTTCGATACTTCTCAACTTCCTCAACTGCCTTGTCGTACTTCAACTCATCCATGCTCTCGGCAACTTCCTTCTGCGTCTTAGCAAAATCGGCAGATGCAAGTTGAGCTTGTGAGTATTGCTCCGTTAACTGAGGTGCGAGGTTGGAGAGTTTTTGGTAAGCTTCTGCCTTCTCGTATTCTGTAGCTGTCTCAGACTGAATAGTTCTGATAAGGCTTTCGATATTCTGCTGACGTTCCTTGACCTTGTTATCAAACTCATCCCATGCTTCATTGGATTTCCTTACTGCCGTTTCATGTGCCGTTTCTGCGGTAGCTAGCTTATATACGGCATAGGTTACTGCTGCGATGGTGGCAGCTATCCAAAAAAGAGGACTTGAGAACATAGAAGCATTCCATGCGTCCTGTGCCCTTTTGCAGAGAAGGGTGACCTGTGCCCATATTCCTTTGGCTGCGGTGTCTCTTGCGGTAGCTGCGGTATTCAAACCTTGGGATGCAGTGTTAGCCGCATTGGCTGCTGTATTTGCTTCTGTGGCTGCGGTTGCAGCAGTTTCTCTAGCCGTTTGGAGTTGCTTTGCGATGGTGTTCCTTTCGTTAACGGCAGTATTGAGTTTGATTTCTGCTGTCTCTACCTTCTGCCCGTCTGTATAGGATTGCAGGGCATCGTAAGCATCTTGGAGTGATTGGACCTCATTGTCCTGCATTGCAAGTTTGTTCTCCAATGCCTTCACTTCCTCTGCGGCTGCGGTGGCTGCGTCTGCCTTTGCTTTTGCCTGCGCCTGTAGTTCGGCAACATAAGCCGCGACCTCTTCACGCTTAGATGCTACCAACTCTGCCTGTGCTGCTGATAATTGACCTTTGGCTACTGCTTCTTCAAGGTCTGTCTTCTTTGCTTCTTCCTTCATAGGGAGCAAAGATTCAAGAGCTGACAACTCGGCTGCATATCCTGCATTTGTTGTTGCTGTGTCAAAGGCTGCTATACTAACTGCCATTGCCTTATAAAGACCGATGGCAGATGCGGCTGCAAGGATAACCTCACCTATCTCCTTCCAATGGTCGATAACCTTAGATGTGATATCCAAAGCATCATTCATCAAGCCTTCGGTCTGTGTGCCGAGGTCATTGATAGCCATTTCGATGGTATCTTGTATATTGCTTATCTGACCCGTAATAGAGTGAGATTGCTTTTCCATCAATCCACCGAACTTGCCGCCTTCATTGGTAAGGCTTTCGATAGCCTTCTTAACTTCGGGGAAACCTACCTTACCTGCTGTCACCAATTCCGAAACCTTATCCTCGGTAACTCCGAACTGCTTGGCAAGTTCCTCTGTCAAAGGAATACCGCGACCTGTAAATTGCATCAAGTCTCTTGTGAACAATCGACCTTGTACCATCGTGGTACCATAGAGCCATGTGAGGTCCTGCAAGTTCAATCCCAATCCTGCAGATACGTCACCGAGCCTTCTCATTGTATCGGTAATCTCGTTGGCTGCAAATCCGTATGCAAGGAGCTGCTTTGCGCCATTTACCACACCCTTCATGTCAAAAGGAGTAGTAGCAGCAAGGTTGGCGATGTCCGAAATCATTCCCTTTGCCTTCTGTCCACTACCGAGCATGGTTTCAAAGGCAATCTCAAACTGCTGAAACTCTCCTCGGACAGTACCCAGTGTGCTGATGATTTCCTTTGCCGTGAACCCAGCAAAAGCTACCGATGCAACAGACTTGATGCGATTGAAAACGTTCTCAATGCTCTGACCCTGCTGCTCGACTACTCTTGCTGTCTGTGACACCCCATCCTGCACCCCTCGAAAGGCTTTCAGTACGGATGAATTATCGCCTGTTATGTCAAACTTGATACTTGCCATTTTTTTATTCTGTCAATTACGTAAAGGTGCACCTCCTCAGCCAAACCTTTATTCTTTACTTTTTGTGTTGGAGGTTAAATTGGATTTTCTTCGCTCTGTCTGATCAGCTCCATGATGTCCTCTTTGTTATCTCCGCTGAAGACCTTCTCTGTTGCTGATGGAATGTGAGCCTTCTTTCTTTCCTCATCGGATAGATAGATGGAAGTTATCTTATCCTTCATCATAAGCGTGAGGTTGTTGTATGAGATTTCCCACAGAACATAGTCAAGAGTCCATTTATATCTCTCGCAAGCTGCGTCAATGAGAGAGCCCCAAATGGTTCTGCCACCAAAGATATACTGATTGCTGAAGTCTTTGGCTTGGTTTATCTTCTCCATACGCTCTGCTTCCTTGTCTATCCCACATTCCGTGATTATGTCGTGAAGCTTGTTATCTGAGAGTATGGTGATGAGAAGAGTAGCTATATCATCGTTATCACAGAACTTGAAGATGATGTTTTCCCTTGCCTTCAATATGCGTGAACTGAGCATATCGGATTTCTTCTGAAGGGTGTGGTAGGCTATTAGCTTACAACAGAGACTTCGATTCTCACCTACTACACGGAGTGCTTCAATGAGGGGATTTAGCTTTAGGTTATCATCTTTGATGCCTAGCAGCTTAATCAGTGGAGCTGTCAAATACATCTTGCCTAAAGTCTGAGGGTAGATGAACATGTGCCTTCTACCTACCTGTATGCCTAGAGGTGTATCTGTTAACACCATGGCTATAATAGCGCCAATTTCGATGTCATTCTTCATAAGCCAATAATATTTGTTAGCACCCAAGGCAGGACTCGAACCTGCGTCTTTCAACCAGCTTTTTAAAGACCAACTGGATTTCATGTGACGGACTTTGGTCTCGCTCTAACCAACTGAGCTACTTGGGTAGGTTGCCGACTGATAACCCTCAATCGGCTGAAGGGTGAGAAGAAATCAACATATTGCCTTAGGCGCCACCTTCGACCTGTCCGTTTGTTGGAACAGTTATCTCCGTTGTTGTGTCTGTAGCACCTGCAGGATGCTTGAATGTAAGAACATATTCATCAGTCTTACCCTTAGCTTTCTTGGCTGTGATGATGCGCCAACGGAACTGACAATATACGGTCTCACCCTTCTTGTTGGTGGTCTTTGCTACCTCGTCACCCTCTGGCACAAGAGCCTTGTGGGTGTACTGCATCAAAGCACCATCCGCTGAAGAATATGACTCCTCCACGCTTACGGTTGACTTGCCGATATAGCAGCCAGGGTTCTCTGCATCTTCCGGCTGAACAGCGATAGCGTAGTTTCCTTCGATAAGTCCATCAATGGTAGGGAAAGGCTGAGATAAGCCCTTCTTGATGAACTCTTGATAAACGAGTTCGTAGGTGGACTTAGCTGTCTTGGAATCGACAATACCGCCACCTTCCTCCTTAGCTTCTGTTGTATCACCCTTGGTAGGGTTCAACTGAGTAGTGTTCTCCTTTGGAGTATCAAGCTTCTTCCAGTTGTTGGTTGCAACACTAAGGTCACGAACATAGATGGATGGTTTTCCCCATGTTATTACTGACATAATCTTAATCGTTTATAGTTTGATACAATAATTTGTTATTAATGATGTGCTCTCTTGTGCCCTCGCAAGCTATTACCCTCTGTTCGCTCATAGACAAACGGAAATCCGATCCATGAACTGCTTCGAAGGTATAGAAAGAGAGTTGGCATAACTCACGGAGCCTTGCCGTGTTCTCTTCCTTTCGGGTATTGCCTTTCTTTGTGATAGCTTGATCTTGAACATAGATGTTTACATTCACGAAAGCTTCTTGGATTTGCGAGGTTTGATTTGCTAGCACTGAGATGCAAATATCTTCCTTGCCAGTTGTACCTGTTCCATAGAATGGTCTTCCTCGCTTGCAAAGACTACCTGTTACAGCAGTCTTTAATTTCGAAGAAGAGATAATGTTGTACACATCATCCTTAATATCAATATCCGATTTCATAGCTTTATCTGATTGATTCTACTTACAGCTTTATCCACAGCGAGCTTTAGTTTACCATCAACGACGGAACGAGCCCATAACTCAGTGGATGCAAGCACATCTTTATTTTCTTTAGCTTCTACAAAGTCTGCATAGTTCATAGCCGCGACTACTACCAATGCGTAAACCTGTGAGTATTCCTTGGCTAGGTCAGCTATCATTTGTCTTCCTTCTTGTGAACCATTAGAACCATTGCCTATGGAAGCAAAGGCTGATTCTACTTGTTTCCTTCCGTAGTCAAAGATGGCATAACCGATGGAGCTTCGTAGGTTTCCTGTATGGTCTATCCAACTTTCCTCTGCCGAGCGATCTCTTATCCTTGCATTACATTCTTCTCCTAGCTTGGCATAAGCAGTGAGGATTTCTTGCTTTATTATCGCCATAGCGGACTGAAAAAAGTTATCGAGCGCAGACTGAGAGGTTGAGAGTTTTATACCCATATTTTACATTGCAGTTGATAACGATGAAAGCCGAGTACAACAAATTCCTTCACTTCGTTTCCGAAGAGCTTTACACGGATTTTGTCTCCGTACTCGAAATCTCGGCATGCTCTAGGAAGGTTGTAGATGGTGTAGGAATAGTTCTTTGCAGAACCATCGGGGATAGTGATAACGTTTGCCTTGCCAGCAGGAACAATATCACACTTACAATAGTTCTCCACCCATTCTTCTGAGCCTTGAACATAGTCTCCGTTATCGTCTTCATACCCATCAGTTACGTGTAGGTAATCTAGGGTATGAGCAGCGAAATCCAATACAGCCATATCTTAACCTCCTATATAAACCATCGGTTGACCCAGTGCAGGGGATTCACCGATGGTTTTGTATAAAGCATTTATTCGCACTAGCAGCCTTTCCTTATCCTTGTCAGATAGTGTTCCAATGCTCTTGTCTGACTCGGATAAGCTTACAGCTTGTATGAGAGAGTACAGACAATCAGCAAGCGCACCTTTCCATTCCTTGGACTGAGCGACCTCGAATGTATATTCATCATCACCATTAAGCTGACGTTCTATCATCTTATTCTCCACGAATCCTAAAGGGATAGGGTAGTGGATTTCATCAATCAATGCTTGCTTTATTGTCTTCATATCAATTCAAATTAAACCTCTGGAGTGAGTTTAGAGAGAACTTCGGCTTCCTCCTCATCGCTGAGTGAGTTGAGAGCCTTAATCAGAGTCTCATCGGTTGAGTTAGTCTTCACATTGACACCAGCAGCCTTCAAAGCAGCGATGAGGTTAGCCTTATTATACTTCTTACCCTTGTAAGTTGTATACTGATCGGTAGTATCGTCTGTCTCGGCTTCTGTATCAACCTCCTCAGACTTGGTAGTAAGCATGTAAATCTGATCTACGTCCTCGATTACTGGCAAGCAGATAGCCTGTCCTGCGGTAACCTCCTGCAAAGATGGCTCATTCTTGGAGTACTTAGAGATAAGCTTGTAGCTGTCAACGTTAGAGTACTGAACACCTGCTACTCGGTTGGTGTCCTCTGCAAGGGTACCCCAAACGAAAGAGCCTACGTTGGTGTTACAGATGAAGATAATGTTATCCTCATTCCATGGTTTGAGAGAGTGCTGCTTTCCGTTCTTCTCGATAATCACGGTTCTGTTGATAACCTTGATGGCTGCACCGAACTCATCCTCGAATGCTTCCGAGAAAGCTGACTCCGATGGTGTCTTGAGCTTGGTATTTTCGGTATAAGTCTTACCCTCGTAGTCGGCAACAAGTTCTTTCGCCCACTGCTCCTTGCGGATTTTCTTAATCTGCGTCTTAGCGAGCATAACCTGTATGATGGTATTACCATCAGCATTTGCCTTTTCGAAGATTTTCTCGAAATCATCACGGGTAGTAACACCATTGGTTGCTGTTTTGAAAGAGTTAGCCTTCATGTAACCATAGTCAACACGGATAGCCTTACCCGAATTGTCTGCATCTTCAACGGCAATAATACCATTAGAGAGACCAGCCAAGAAGTTCATTTCGTTACGCTCTTCGAGACCGACAGAGCAAGCGACACCATCATTCATGAGCTTGTTGATGATACGAGCCTTTGCAGTTTCAGCAGCCTGTCGTGTTGATGCAGCCTGCTCAACCAAACCTTGCGCCTGGAATGAGTTGGCTCTTGCTACAAGGTTCTCGTACTGAGCCTTCATAATGTTGATGTTGTTGATGTCAGACTCCATGAGAATCTTCTTCATCGCAATCTTTGGCAACTTACCATTAGAGGTTGCGATTTGACCACGCTTCTTCAAAGGAATGTCTGAATCCATCTCAACGATGTCGGCAGCTACATATGTGGTCTTAGCTGATGAACCTTCCCATTTCTGATCGGCAGAATACACATCGGTAAGCATCTCCTTGTAGAGGTAGGTGCGCTCCTTCGGATTCTCCTTCTCCTTAACATACAAGCTAAGTTTAGGGAAGATAGCACGAATAAACTGAATAAAAAGTGATTCGTTCATATAAACAATCTTTTAAGTTAAAAACTAGAGCACAACTTAGTCATGCTCAAAAATAAGACTTGGGAGAGCGGTCTTGATGGCGGTTCTCTGAGTTCCGTCCTTGAACTGATAAGGCATTGCAACATCATTCACGCGACCATTATCCATAATGGCAACCGCTTCACCCTTCATGCGTGAGCGAACAACAACACCAGCAAATTCTGCATCACTAGTCTTGTCTTTGTACTTACCGCCTTCGGTTTCAAGTGGAGAATACTCATAAACATCATCAACCTTCTTGCGGACAATGATGTGACCTGCCTGAATAACCTCATCCTTGAAGTTGGCGTAGTCGAGTGCTCTACCGCCTGTGATACCACCGAGATACTGACGGATAACCACAGCGTCCTTACCCATGTCGTAGCCTTTGGTTTTTGGCTTGTAGTCTTCTGCTACCATAATCTAATAATTTATTAGTGAAACAATAGATGATTACATCTTAGCCAGCCTCTTGACTTCATCATCAGACATTAACTTATCTTCCTCCTTTGGCTGAGGTTTGGTATCGGGAGCAGGGATTCGTCCAAGCTTTTCAAGACCCTTTTCAAGTCTTTCCTTGTTCTCTTCCTCAATATCTTCCTTCAACTCATCGAGGTAGTCCTCAAACTCCTCTTCATTCTCAAACTTCATGTGAGAGAAAGATTTAAGTCGACGCTCTCCGAACTTACCTGTGTCCTTCAGCAGTTCCCTTACCTTTGCGGTACGGCTGTTTGTGGTATTGCCAGACTTCAATGCAGTTACATCACCTTGGAGTGTAGCAACAGCCTTCGTAAGTTCCTTGATTGCGTTGAGGGTAGCGGAGTCATCATCATCGCTATCCTTCTTGCCCTTCTTGCCCTTCCGTGACGGACTTCTACGTGCTGGATCGTCATCATCATCTGGATCGTCATCTGGATCATCGTCATCATCGGGTGCAGGATGAGCGTTTTTGTACTCTGAGACTTGGCGGTCAGCTGCGGACTGAGTTAACTGGAGTAACGGCAAGACATCATCAATTGCGTCACTAATACCTTCACTAACTTCTTCGTCAGTAGCATCATCTTTGAGTTGAAGTTTGTTGGCAACATTGGCGGCAACACCCTTTAACTCCTTACGACTGAACCCCAATGCCTTAATGTCTCGATTGGTTTTCAGTGCTTCAAGAACTTTTCTGTAATACTTGTTCATTGCTTGTTGAGTTATATTTAACAAAAAATGGTCTGCGAGCGAAATGCAGGCAGACCAAACGTAGAACTCGGTGTAAGAGCAATGTTACGAAAAGTTCTGTCACGTGCATCTTCACACGCTTTTATGGGTGCAAATATACGAAATATTATTTAATCAACAAATAGTTTTTGCAAAAAAAGTGAGAAATTATTTTCATTTCAATAATCAAGGGAGAACTTCACAGCCCTCCCTTGAAAGATAAGATGCAATAAAAATGCACTTAAACGTGCAAAATATCTTCTGTGTTCAAGTTAGATTCTTTTGGTATGTAATTATGGGTTTGAGGTATTTTATCGGCTTGTAGCCTATAGTCTCCCTTTGTCGTGGTAAGAGTAATACTGATCGGACTTGCTACTGATGATAACGTGGTCCATAAAATACAATCTCATAATTTCACAAGCCTTCTGTATCTTATATGTTATCTCATCGTCAGACTTTGATGGAAAGCAGTTAGGGCTTGGATGATTGTGAACCAATGCTATTATTACGGCATTGCAGGAGATAGCTTCTTTACACACAATTCTTACGTCTATAGTGGTTTCTGATATTCCACCTTGTGACAATCGAACCATTTTGATTAACTTGAAGTTGCTATCCATACAGAACAGATAAGATTCTTCTATTTCTAAATCCTTGACGTATGGTAAAATATAGTTGTAGATGTCGAGAGAACTACCCAAATCTGTAAGTTCTTGCGACTTCTCTTTCATGAATCTTCTGCCAAGTTCGAATGCAGCGAGTATAGCGGTAGCCTTCTTTTCACCTATTCCTTTGATAGATGTAAGCTCCTGCAATGTACTCTTGCTTGTCTTTCTGAGGGAATGACTACCATCAAAGATTTTTCTTATTGGTTCATTACCCTGTAGCATAGGGTCTATACCGATAATTGAAGCAATAAGGTTCTCGTTACTAAGATATTCTACCCCATATTCCTTTACGTATGATGTGATAGAATCGTACTTGATAGTTCTTGCATTATCCTTCATAAGATACCTCCTCTATGTCTTTTGAATAATTGAACACAACATCAAAATTGAATCCCAATTCAGTAATGAGGTAGAAATGAATATCTTCCCAGTCCCAACTTGAAGGAATGCCTTTTATCTTTTTAGACTTTTCGGCATCCATTGCTATGATAACGTTCTCTTCCATTGCTCTATCTTATTTTTAAAAGTTCATAACTTTAGTTTCATATACTATGAATCCTATCTGATCCGCCACAATCAATTTAAGATGATTTCCTCCTGGTCCATTTATATCACCATCATTCAATCCGATTTCGTCTAACGTAGCTTTAATGGCAGTTTGGTAATCTCCTATACCTTGAATTAATAAGCATAGGTCTGGTCTCTCATCAAGAAACTGGTGGAAACCATAAAGGCTATATGAGCCTTTTTTGATGAGTGAGAAGAAATCTTTCCATTCATCACCACTAATCTGCGTGGTTACGGATTTAAGCTCTTCTATTGTTGTGCAATTGCATTCCATACGATTCCATTTAGCGTGATACGATGAAGTCATTATCCGTAAAGGTCTGGTCCTTGAATTTTTCGAACAACTCTCGGTCGCTGATGCAATCATTAGCACATGCTAACTCTCTGAATGAAAGTTTGTACCCAACAAACTTATCTTTCAATATTTCGGTTTTGAGTTCTTCTTTCTGAAGTTCCGATAATTCATATACTGTCATATCCGTTTCCTCCTATTAAACATTGCTATCCAACAATTCAAATTTTATTCCTTTTTCGGTTTTCTTAGCCATCCATTTAGCTGTAACCACACCGTCATTCCATGCTTTTATGAGGGGGAGAACCTTACACTCCCATACATTTATAATTTGAGTTATATACTCACAAGCACCTTCAAAAGTGTCGAATGCGTGAAGTAATACCGTATATCTATCTGATTCTGTGTAAACGTTCATTGCTCTTATCTTTTAATTACTCATCAATATATTTTTTCGCTTCTTTCTTGGTGTTGAATGTTTTATGCCCAACACCATAGTATTGTTTTGAGATACCTTTCTCCTTATATGTGATTATGCCGCAGCCTCCATACACCTCATGAGCTTTTACTTCTCTATCTATTTCTGGATTTGTAGATGGTTTTGCATAGAGTTCACGAAATTTTGCGCCAGTATAGTAGATTTCAACTTCAAGGTTTGTATTAATGACTTTTCCTGCAACTTTTGAAGAATTTGATGTTTCGTAAACGTAAGTGGTAACATCTGCACCATTTTTAATTCCGTGTTTACTCTTTTCACGTTTCAAAACATCGTTGTATTCTTCCATTGTCTCACATTGTATATAACGTGTTTCGTTATAATCTGACGTTTCCATTCCAATTAGTTTCATTGCTCTTATCTCCTATCTTTTAAATTGTTATTTTATTTTTGATAGTGCAAAGGTAATCATTTTTTTGCAAATGACCAAATGTTTTGAGCATAAAGTACTTTTTGCTAACTTAGTTTAACTTATTGTTATTCAGATACTTATGTCAAACTATTAATTTTGTGTATGTAAGTCTATTTCTTAAAAATGGTATAAGTTATATGGAGATAAAAAATGAACCGCTTAGAAAGGCTTATATTGAAGTGTATAGTCTTTTTCTGAATTACTTTATATTAAATAAAAAATGCACTCTAACCTCACGGTCGGAGTGCACTAAGAGCAATGAAACGTTAAAGGTAACGTTTCGGCTGCAAAGTTACAAAACTTTTCTGTATCTTGCAAATTTATACTATACTATTTAACAATTGCAAATCATTGTCTCTATCGAAGTCGTATGGATAGAAGGTGTTGGCAAGGGCATCCATCTTGTCGGGAGAACGTTTCAGACGCTTCTTGATTTCGTCTTTTGGTTCCATGATGATTGAACCATCTGACTGAAACAGCCAATGCACTTCGCACAATTCTTGATCCAACTCATCGTCAGGTGGGAGTGCTGCAAAGAATCCATTCTTTGGGTTGAGCCAGTCACGTATGCACCAAAACAGATAAGCCCTCATGTTAGCGAAAGAGTAGCAGCCTGTCACATCATGCTTGTTTCTCACGCCTTCCGAGAACTTGCAAGAGAATGCAGTTAAATACTTTTGCTCTATGAGTCTTGAATAAACTCCAGCACCTTCTCCAATGGTATCAATGAATGCTTTATTCTTTGAACTCAAACTTAGGTAGTGTGCGACTTGACCTGCGACTGCCATGTGGTCCGCATGACCACCCGAATTATGACACTTGATTTCTGAAACATAATTTCCTTGTCGTGGAACATAGCAAGACCTATCGCGACCCATACCTGCGACATCGACACCTAAGCGTATTGGCTTATGGGTGATAAAGCCACTATCTTTAAGTTCCTTCCATCTTCTATGGGCAATCTCGCACCATTCGTATGGAATGAGGGTATCTTCGGACACCTTCGGAAACATACCGAGAACCTTAACACGAAAAAGGTCATTTGGAGTGTAATATCCACCTTCCCACACAAAATCACCACGACCTTCATCAAACTCAGACTTTCTGATCTTCTGTGCCCATGCTGAGACCTTATCGGATACCCATTCATAGTCAACTTGACCAGGGATAATGTTTTTCTTGCTTACTACGTTCTCTGCGTTGAGAGATGATAATCTAAACTTCTTGAATCTGGGAGACTTCATGGAGTTGGCTGCATACCCTGTAGTAACGTTTGGGTTGAATACCAATAGCAATCGAGAGTTACCTTGCAGGTTACCCTCGATTGCATTATAGATGGTGTCCGAGATACCGGATGCTTCTGTTACGATGAACATGGTGTTTACAGCATGGAATCCCGACCAAGCCTCTGTGTTGTCGGCTGAAGATTTGAAACCTGTCAGATACCATTCCTCATAATCAGTTCTGATGCCATCCGACAGCAAACGACCAGGCAGGAAGCCTGCCTTTTTGTAAAGACGTGCCACTTCTGGTATCATGATGTTTGTTACCTGTCTTCCTGTTGGTGCTGTAAGGGCAATCTTGGTGTTCTTTTCTAAACTACCATCCTTGCCGAAGCGAGGAGTGAGGTATAGAAAACATAAAGCGGCTACGGCAGCGATGAAGTCCTTACCCCTTGCAGTTCCACTGGCTACCGTTGTCATTTTGTTCTTTTGAACAGAACGCAATATAGCCTTTTGCTCTTCGTCAAGGCGAGCCTTCAAGACTTCCTTAGCGAAGAGACACCAATCATTGCGCCATGCAATCATTTTTTTTATTGCTTTCTGTTCTGACATATTCTTTATAATATTATTTTTCTCTATCCTTAATCTCTACAAAATCACCATTACCCAAACGAGCCTTGTTGATGCAAGACGCAATCCAACCTATCAGATAGGCAGAAGGTTCGCCGCCGTGTTCCATACCAATATCATTCTCGATGTTATCGCAAGCATGAGAAGCTTCATGGCAACAACACCTCATCTTCATAGAATCCTTGCTTGCAAAATTAATAAATGCACAAAGCCTCTTATTCGCCTTTTCTCTAACTATATCGTAGGTTATTGCTTCATAATTAGAGAAATCAACCTTCAAAACCTCACCTTTTCTACCTTCAAAACACTTATTAGCGTCTTCTTGGCTCATGCCAATAGCGACACATAACAATCTCGGATAGATAACAGGGTCGTATTCGTAATATCCTTTTTTCTTCATTCCTATTTATTGTGAAATATTCCTATCTTTTATTTATAATACGTCTTGCATAAGAAACTATTCATTCCTCTTGTTCCATTACTACGTTTACCCATAAACAATTATTTTATATATTCCATTTATCTCTATGCTTTATATCTCCATTATATGGATTTTTAAGCGCTCTTAACGCCCTGTCTAATACTTTACTAAACACTTTAGGGTTGATGTCTTCGCCTCTAAACAAATACGGGTCGACTGTTCCCTTGCCATATTCGACGACTCCATACTTATCTACCATCATCATATTTTTTGTAAAATTATTTCTAGAGGATATTATACGAAGTCCTGTTCCATCGAAACCGCCAACCATATACTCATCAACCTCATTTCCCTTGGTTTTATTCAAAGTATTCCCAAGAACGTGTGACACAGCGTTACGCAATCTAGACCTATCCTTTGTTGAGAGATTAAAGTACTGATCTATTTTTTCAATAGCTCCGTTTTTAAAGTTTGCTTCAACATCTCTTCCACCGAGCTTGAAGCCATAAGATTTGGTGCCACTGAAGCTTTCTTGCTTATTCCCCCCACCTATAGAACTCATGCTCATGGTTCTCAAAAGCTATTGGAGTATCATTTGATAAGCTGAAGTTTGGCTCAATAATACTGCCAGGGTTGTACTTCAAAATCTTCTCTGGCTTCTCATAGATTGACCGGAATCTATAATCGTCAGTATAGAAGTGGAGTGTTCCCCTGCCATTCATATTCGTTGTTCTTGCCTGCTCACCAAAGCAATAGAATGGGATTTCTATGTACTGAGGTTGCACATCAGACAACAAACATGGTATCTCCAACGGATTGTCCGTAGGAAACAAACAGTCTGGTATATACAATTCTCCGTTATACATAATTATCCTTCTTCATCATCGGGAAGCTCCTTCATTAACTTCTCGAATGGGTTTTCTACTAATCTGTTATCTACTTGCTCGACATAGCCACGCTTCTTGCCCTTAGTTTTCAGAAGGAAGATTATTGCAGTTAGATTACCTTCGTTCACCTTTTCGACCAGCTTGCTTTCAGTAAAGTCAAGAATGCCTTCATCTATATCATCCAACATCTTGGCTAACTTCTCATCCTCTTTTCGCCAGTTATATAAGGCTTGTCGTGTAATGCCCAAAGCTACTGCCGTAGCAGCCATATTGCCGCCTTTCTTTTCATAAGCAGCGGCAATTTTTTTTAATTCTGTTCTTCTTACCTTTGTCATAATCAACCTTTCTAACTTGCAGATGCTATGACTGCTTTCAAAGCATCTATGTAAGACATATTTTCTGTTAGCAACAAGCAACGTGCTAAATCTCCAATAGGTCCGAGACCAGGAAGGAGATTGACGTCTATCACGTAAAGGTTACCTTCATTATCGCAGCGCATATCAATACGTGCATGATGTTGTAACCCAAGACTGGAGAAAACATCGGAAGCTATCCTCTTAGCCCTATCATCTAAATCTCCATAGACCTTGCAGCCGACCTCCATATAGTTTTTCTTGCTTTCGTATGTTTGGATGCCGCCATTTGTTGTACAGATTACCTCCATTACAAATGTTCTGAGGGGAAAGCCTTTTATGCAGACAACCGTAAATTCTCTTCCATTTATAAAGTCTTCTATAACAACGTCTCCTTTACCTTTCGGATCAAGCTTTTTTGTTTGAACTCTGATTTCATCCGCGGTGTGACAGATGTTTAGTTCAGAGATACCAACACTATCACTTCCATATCTAGGCTTTACGAAATAAGTTTTTCCGTGCAAGTCAAACACCTGATGATACTGATGTGGTACTCTAATACCATTCATTGTAAGCCATCTTGCAAGTTTAGCTTTATCCCTTACAAGTTCGTACTTGCTAAAATCTTCTGCCGTGGTCCTTACACCTTTTTTTCGGATTGTATTGATGAGTAACTCACTTGCAGTTCTTAGCAATACGACATCCTCTTTGTCAATGAAGTCGAGGTTGTCTGTCTCGTCAACAACTGCTAATTGGATATTTTCTCTACCAAGTGCTTCTTGGTAATATCTGAAAACTGAAGGTGTATTCAGTTCTTCCATTTCCTTCTTACTTGTTATGCTCCAAATCATTTTCTTTTTCTCCTTCCTTTATTTCGGTTAAACGTTCACTTGCTAACTCTAGCAACTTTGCAAATGTGATGCTTGGGGATTTTATGCCAAACTCCTTACCTATCTCTTGTTGGATTTTAAGCAGGGTTTTCTCGTTATCTTCTTCGGAAGCTAGAACGAGAGCATCACTTTTGCGAGCTTGTTCACGAATATCCCCATACAATGTGTCCAGACTTGCAAATGAGCTAGGGTAGAGGATGATTGTGAATACGAAATTCTCCTGCATGGCATATACATTTATACCCTCTGTGCTTATGGGCTTAATCTCGTCAATGTTCACATGAGCAAACTTCTTGAAGTCGATAGATTGAATTGATGCAAACAACTTCTTCAAGATGCTAACATTAGCTTCACCATGAAGGGAGTTGTGAGATAATTCAATAGCAATAGCTTCATCATTTGTAATCTCGCTCTCTTCTACATATAAGATGCCTAGCATTTTATAGTGCAGTTTCTTGCATGCTCTCAAACGATGATTACCGCTGATCATGATGTATCTACCATTATCCTTCTTGATACAGGTAGGCACACTACTCAATCCAGACTTAGCAATGTTGTCTGTTAGTTGGGCGAAGTCTTCACCCGACATTTCATTTGCATTGATTTCTACCTCATCTATGAGGTTTATATCAACTTTTGCGTATTTCCATCTATCTTCATTTTCCATTCTTCAACGATTTTTGATATTTCTCAATGATTTTCTTATTCGTAGGGTATATACCAAGTATTCCTTCGTAAGCAAGATAAGATGATGTGCAGTGTTCCTTCACTTTCTTGTATACGCCACGATATTTCATACTCACTGGCTTATGGGTATAAGCGCAGGAGATAACCTTCTCGCAAAGCTTGCGCATTCTTCTGCTCACATATCTTTGAACGCCTACAGACTGAATGCAGTACAGTATGAGTTTACTCAATCGAGGGATTGCGTTATTCGTGCAGAAGTCCGTTAACTGAAACAAATCATACCCCTTGTGTTGAGGTAGCGTAAAACCAAATCCACCTAGGGTATATTTGTCGTATTTCACCACAAAAGCAAATTGACAGACACTACATTGGTCCACCTTCTTGATATACTTCTTTTGCAAGCAATGAAGTAAAGGAGGGGTTACTCGTTCAATCTTTAGCTTATTTGCGTCTGTAATCTCCAAATCATCTGGAGGAACTATCTCATTGCATTCGATTCTGTATGAAGAATACGAGGTGCTTGCATTGTTTTGTGCAGTTGGCTTATTGCAATATAGGAACCTTCCTGCAGACCGTCTTTCCCCACTTGAATTATTCCACATAGCTATCTTATGCAGGTTTCTCAGATAAGGGCTGTTGCTGAAATAATAGAAATAACTATCACTCGGAATACTTTCCACAAGATTATAGTAGTCGTTCCTTGCAACAGAAAAGTCTGATTTCAAGTCACTATTCTCAGAAATGAGTTTGAATGCTCTCTTCTGCTTTTTCTCTATTCTTCCGTAATTAAAGAAGATTACCTTCTTATTCTTGATGGCTTCTTCTAGTGTTCCGACATGGAAATCACATGTAGTGAGTAATCTCATCAATCGCTCATTTGCCTCCTCGGTTTTCTCGATAGATTCCCTTGCCTTAATTTTCAACGCTTCGAAGATGGCACTATTTCTTGCCGATTCACTCATGAAATACTTTTGCAGTTTCACCGCATAAAGAGCCAAAGCAAGCTGTCTTGATGGTGTAGAATTGTTATAGTCCTCCAACCATGCAAGCTTATCCTTATATGTTAGTGATGTTTTACCATTTGCCAACATATAGAGCAGATAACAGTAGGCATCTTGGCAGTATATAGATACTTCCATCTTATCAAGGAAGAATAACTCATAGTAATACATGAAGCCATTTACTATGCAGATTTCCTTGTGTCCGTTAGCTTTTACAGCATCATACAGAGCTGAAACCATTTCAGAATTGTATGGTAAAGGCTTTGTCATATACGACTCTACCTTGTCGTATGGATTTCCTTGGTAGATTAGCGGACATAATTCGTCTGGAACATCATATTTAAGCCCAGTAACCTCACAGAACTGCTGGTATGATGTAATTGATTTGAAATCCTCCAATTCGTGGCTTATAGCGTAATAAAATAGCCTGTATGTGGAAAGAACACAAGCCATAGCTTGATAGAAATCATCAGTAGCATGATAAAGTCTAAACTCTATCGTCTTTGTCTTAAAATATGCAGAAATATTCACTGCATGACGTATGAAACCTTTGTTTGAGTTGTTAGTGAATAACTTCTGAATATCCTCGAAAGTCTGAGCCTGCAGGACTCCTTTATAATACTTTTCCGTTGGAGTTGGCATCGCTATGGATATAAGCTCATCGCATTCTGATATTTTAGCATACTGCTTAAAATAATGGTAACACAGATAGAAGAATAGGAATACTTTCTTTATCTGATCAACAGGTAAATCACCGACATAAATGTGCACATGGGTGTAGATGCTCCATTTTAGCCTGCCACCTGCAGCAACCATTGATTCATATACAGAGCGGAGGTCGTGCAATTCCTTTAGGCAGCAAAGATGTAGTGGAGGGGTATTTACCTCTCCACCAAACTGCTTATTGCTTGAACAATCGGTATTATCAATGCTCTCTTCCTTGCTCCAGGAGTAACCTTCGGGCAAAGTTACCTTCGCCCTTTCAAGATTGCACATTTCGATTTCAATACCAAATGTTCTGTTTTTTATATCGCTATCTACATTCATGAAGCATATCTATTTCGTTAATAATACCTAATCTCTGAATAGTTCTTCCTGTCTTACGGAAGTCTATTCCTAAAGCTACACTTGCAAGCGTAATGAGGGATGATGTAACTGGTAACTCTAAGCCTATATGAAGTGCAATACTCTCCATCAGTACCAATCCCTCTGAAACGTCTTCTGTGATGTAACGTGAGTGAACAGATGTTGGGCTGATGGCTCTATCACTAGATTCTGAGTAACGATGCAAACTCTCTATTGGGTCTGACATATTAAAACCTCCTGCTTCAAATACGCTTGTTTTGAAAAAGCCCAAGCTTTTTAAGACTTTCATCTTTTCTTCGTCAAGTCTCATCAATAGATTGATGGTGGAGTCATTTCCTCTTGCGTATGCTTCACGATACATACAGAAATTTCCCTTTGAATATTCTATTCTCGGAATACTCATAATTGAACCTACCGTATGCAACACCATATTTGGATTGAGTAATGCAGATTCAAGCACGCAATATTTTGCTATAAAACCTTTGCTAATTTTATGCAGTTTCTCCATGCAGGTATCATGATTAGAAAAGCATGCTACAGGAATAACTTCATGCCTATAACCAACACGAAAAACAACTTCGTTTGGTTTATCATCCAACTCTACTCGTCCTTCCAAATATGGACCTGTTGCTTCAACTAACATTGGTAGTTTTCTGCAATGTTTCTCAAAATAGAAAGAGGATGCGTAACTAGAGATACAGACAACAATCTGATCATTGTGAAGGTATTGATGTATACGTTCTACTAGACCCTCATAGAAGTTACTCTGAATAGTACAAAATATAACTTCTGCTTCTGCAACCTTACTGAGGTCTTTAGAAACCTCTTTGATTGCAGTTTCTATATAAGTTGATTTCTCTTTAAGAAAAACCCTTTTGCCGTTCTTGATAAGTCTATCAAAGGCATCTGATTTGTATGAAGATGTCTTTAGGAGTGTAACTTCATGACCTTTAATAGAGAGGTCTGCGGCAAAAGCTACTCCCACGTTGCCCGTTCCTATAACTGCTATTTTCATGCTCTTTTATTTTAATTCTACAAAAATAGAGCGGCTAGAGGGACTCGAACCTTCGACCTTCACATTGGGAATGTAACGCTCTGACCGACTGAGCTATACCCGCAAAAGAGCGGAGAGTTGGAGCCGCACCAACGACCTCAGTGATGGTATCACTGCGCTCTGCTAACTGAGCTATCTCCGCTTATAATAACAATATTCTATACACGCAAAAATGCTCGTCTTTCCGAGCCGTCAACCATTGTGTGTATTTTGAAAGGAGGAATTCCTAAAACAAGCTTTGCTCCGAGTAAACAGGATTCTTGGAAATTCCAAATTCCTCGACCTGCACTCCCAGCTTTTCATTCAGCCATTTTGCCACTAGGTGGCGATGGCAAAAATCATCTGGCTTTTCGAAGCAACATAGAGCTACATCTTTTCCATTTGCCATTTTCTCTATTGCTGAGAGAAATGCTTTTGGGTCCCGATGAGCCAATATCTCAGAATTGAAACGTTGTACGTAATCTTCTTCCGATTTGGAGTTGTGAAGAATGTCCCATGATGGTGACACGTACTTGTTTGATAATCCTGTAAACCATTTCGGAGGGTAGAGGGCAATGCCGATCATCATGATACCAGCTTTTGCTAACTTAGCTCCGTTTGAGAAGTATGATGTATAAATCTTCATTTCTTTTGTAACTTTTTGCAAAGATAGATAAAATTATTTAATCAACAAATAGTTTCTCGAAAAAAGTGAGAAATTATTTTCAAGCGTACATTTTCTTAAGAAACTTCTTTAGATATTCGTTATTAATATCCTTTAGTGGAGTAGGGGAGAATGAGGTGTCTCGCTCTACGGTTAAGCCTAACTTAGTTGTTAGCCCCTGCAACTCGGTTAAGCTTGTGTAGCCGTACTCGCCTTCACCACTTCCATTGATAGTGATTCCGTAGGCGATATTGTTCTCTAGGTCTGCTTCCAATATGAACCAAGACCATGCACCAACACAAAGGAAGAACTTTGCTTGACAGATGGCTTCTTCCTTTTTACCATCCTGCGAGTAGAGAGGATATTTTTCCAGTCTCTTCTTAATTTCTTTCGTAATCAGTTTCATTGCTCTTATATTTTAGTCTAAATAACAATTCTTTCTTATCTTCGCCTCAATTTCATCCATTGTATAGATTTTATTGTCTGTAGAAATAATAAATGTACCATCTTCTTGTGGAAGAAATGAGTATAGGTAATTACAATAGTATTTAACAGAAAGCATTGGATATTTGTCAATATAAGTAAATCTTATCTCGATAGTGAGGTTGCCATCTGTCTCTTTTATCAATGCTGTGAGTTTTTGCAAAAGTTCATAGCATTTATTATAAGCTTTTTCGTAATCTTCAAATCGTTTCATTGCTCTTATCTTTTAATTGTTATTATTTATTTTTGATAGTGCAAAGGTAATCATTTTTTTGCAAATGACCAAACGTTTTGAGCATAAAGTACTTTTTGCTAACTTAGTTTAACTTATTGTTATTCAGATACTTATCGTATAGTATACTTGACGCATCTACTATCATCTGACTAGCATCAATTCCTAATGATTGATAGAAAGCACCATGTCCGCAAAGTGTTTCGTATGCAATTCGCATGATTCTACGTTCATCCCTTGTGAAATCATACTTAAAAGTAGAAAAGATGGAGAGTGCTCCTTTCAAATCTCCATCTTTTAGCTTTTGCACAGCTTGTGCAGTTTTACTTATCTTCATAAGGCTCAATGTTTCTTGTTGTGAAATCGTCTGCTGTCAAGATGATTTCTGATCCATTAACCATTTCTTCGACTTTATCGCATGCGTCACTGCCATTGATGGCATCAACCTCCACTACCTTTTGCAGGTATTCGGTGACTTGCACTTTAACCTTGTGAATGGCAGCTTTCTCTAGTTCCTCTATTTGAAGATTGAACACTTCTAGGAGTTCTTTGATTTCCTTTTCGATTTCCTCGAAATCAATGATGATATCCTTCAAGCGTTTGGGTGCTCCATTTATACCATGACCTTCTTTGTCACACCGGTTTAGGGCTTCACTATCTGGATCGAAGTTCTCGTAGTAATCATCGAGGTTCTTCAAAAACTCATTCGGGTCATTGTTTGGCATTTCGATTGACATGTTGAAATCTTGACCAGCAGGAGAATAACGCTGAAAGAAGATGTAGGCAAAGTCATTGCCATTATCTGTAGCATCTACAGCCCAACCTCTAACTTGTCCTATATGGATAATCAAATCTAATAACTTCTGTTCCATTGCTCTAACTTTTAAATGTCGTTATAATGAAGACCTTCACCCTTCACTAGTTCGTGGTCTTCGTTTTCAACTAATTCTGAGAGGGATAACCAGCATCCACGATAAAGAAACTTCTTCAGCTCTTGATAACGTTTTTCTGCAACTTCCTTATCGGTGATGAGGGATTCTTTAAGTTGGTCCTCTGTGTAGAGATACCATATCAATTTGTATATCTTCATAATCGTATATTTTATGGTTCTACTATATATTCGTTAAGTGTATGCTGTTCTAGCATAAACTCGTAACCTACATTGTTAAGTTGACTTTGCTTATGATACCCAAGTTCATTAATCTGAGTATCTGTAGCATTAAACTTCCTTGCTGCTTTCATGCAATTTGGAAGGTTGCCAATAAAGAGCAATTCCTTGCTGTCTGTTGATAGGTGCTCATCTGTTCTGTATAAGAAATAAACCTGCAATTTCATATCATTTCGTATTTACATGTATAAATCCGCGTATCTCTTATTTACTCTACCAATAAGTCGCATGGCTTTTCTTAGCAATTTGACCTCTTTTTCTGATAGAAGGCTTTTAGGTGATGTTACAAAACTACCTAAAAGTTGCTCTAATTCTATTCTGTCTTTATAACTCATTCTATTCCTTTCTTTGAAATCTATAATTTGGGCATTCCCTTTTATTAGCTATCACAAGCAGGACAGGGAATAACAGACCATGCTTGCAACCATTACCATATTCGTCGGCTGCTTCGCAAGTTTCACAGCCATAATAGGCGTTGATGTTGAATGCGCTCATAACTAAATCTCCATAGCCACTTCAATTCCTTTCTTTGGATTCTTAGTAGCTCTGTCTAGGCAAACCTTTCCATTGAACAAACCCTTGACGATAGCATAGAACTCGGTGGTCTTCTCGCCATCTTTTTGTGCAGTTGGTATTTTGCCAACCCTTTCACAGACTATTCCGTTTTTAGTAAGGATGGTGTTTGTGACCATTTCTCCGTAGTAAGACTGCTCTGTGCGCTGTTGAATGACTTTACCGACTACCTTGACTTGCATACCTTTCTTGATGGCATCAATACCACCTTTTAAGCTATCCTCGTAGTTCTTCACCAGGAAGAAAGCATAAACGAACTGCTCCGAGAATGTGTAGTAGTCATTTGCTACTTTCTGCATTTCAACCTCGAATTGCGATTTAGGCTCTTTAGAGAGCGCAAAATCGCAGACCTTTGTTATGTATGAGGAGTCAACCGTAAACTTCTTAGAATCTCTTATTTCCTCTAATTTGGCGATTGTTTCTGATGGGTAATAGTGACCATTTGCGTAATAGCCTTTCTTGTAAACAGGGCACTCGTCATACTGAGCCTTGCACATGGCGATCATGTCATTCTTCAAGATGGCATCCGTATATCTACTATCCTTAGGACCACCCCAAATTGGAATAAGGTCTCCATAGTCATCATCGGTGGCATATCTGATGGTGTGGTCGTAGGTCTCATAAAGTTTGCGTGTAAAGTCTGAGAGGAAGTCAATGTACTTCAATCCGAACTTTTTTATGCACTCGCAACCTACTTGCAGTTCATCGCCAGTTTGCGTATTCTCGATTACGTATGCGTTGTTACACCAATGACCACATAGGTCGCATTTGCCGTAATCAGCTCCATGCTCCTTAATCTTGAATACCAACTCCTTGGTTGTATCAGCAGGAGTAAAGGCTCCATTCTTATATGTGGCCAGCAATCTCCAATTACTTTCGTCTGGCATATTGATGGTGAGGTCACAGATGTCATGCCAATACTTCCCAATGATGGTTTGACAATCTTCTACTACCGCATGACGGAATAACTTTTTTCGTGGGTTACTAATGGTGTAGTCGAAACCTTCTACATTGCGCTTTGTCTTCTCAGCGAACTTCTTAAATGCGTCAACTGACTCTGATGGAATAAACGTCTTTATCGTATTCATTGCTCTTATCGTATTGAGGTAGGGTGGTTAGCCCTACCATTTCCTTCTTATGCGACTTTCAAATATTTGCGTAAATCAACCAATACTGATGCTACGCTTACAAAGTATGGAATGCCATTTCTTTCTTGCTGCATGTGGATTCCGATGCTTTCTAGTACAGCTTTTTCACTTTTGCTGTAGAAGTTATCTGCTAGCGTACCGAACTCGTTTTTGCCGTATGGCTTGTTCAGTATGTCGAATAGCTGTTCCTTCTTCATTTGCTCCTTCAACTTAGCTGATTTCTCTTCTCTAGCTCTTGCAACTCTTTTGAAGTTCATCTTCTCCCAAAGAATGCAGAAAGCATCCTTATCTAGGTCGCTTGCCATATATACATTCTCGATGGAAGCGTATTCGGTAGCATTGACCGATATTCCTACTCGCTGTTCAAATTCTTGCTGTGTCATAATTACTTACCTTTAAGAATTAAAAACATGTTGTTAAGGGATAATCTTATCCAAATCATCTACAATTCCTTTAAGCCATCCCCTCATGTAAATGAGAGCATAAAGGTCGCAGTTCTCTTCCTTCGCCTTTTTGGTCTTTTCTACCATGGCTTCAATTACTACCATTTGTTGTTTAAACGTTTCTTCGTATTTCATTGCTCTTATCTTTTAATTGTTATTTTTATTTTGATAGTGCAAAGATAGTCGTTTTTTGCGAATTAACCAAATATCAACTATCTTATTTTCAGGTACTTACAATAGTTTAACTTTTAAACTTCTTTATAGCCTGTTTGCTAACTTTTGCTAACTTTTTAATCGGACGTATTGTAGTTTGGGAAACTTTTACTATCTTTGCAGCATGAATATACAAGAATATCTAGAACAATGCTCTGTTAAGTCCGTGAATGAGCTTACAGACGAACAGGTAGTGAACTACTATACCAAAGGAAATGCAGGTGTAGCTCAAATGTGCGCAGTAGAATTAGCTCTACAAAACTATCCTATTAGCGGCTTTACGAGAGAAGAAATAATGCTCTCTATTCGCAAGGCAATGAAAACTAAAACAAAGTTTGGTCTGACCTATATTACCAATGAATCAGCCGTAGGTCCTACCGAAAGAAAATCAAGATGGGTGGTAGAACCATAGACTACCACCTATCTTTTTGTCGGTTTGTTTAGCTTATAATACTTCTCATAGAGAGCCATAGCTTCATTATAAAGCCTTGGCAAAACCTTTTTGAAGTATTTATTGTTAGACCAATAATTTTCGCTTAAATGGGCTATAATATCAGCTAAACAATTATGCGAACTCGATGCGAAGTAATCGACGTCGTGTCCTAACATTCCCTGTATCCAGTTGTGATCTTTGTCGATAGCTTGCAAAGTATCAGAGATTTTGCCAAATTGTTCCATTACATCATACGTTTTGTCTTTTACGAGTTTGAGCTCTTCAAATAGTCTATCAGCGATTTTCCATTGCGAAACACCTTCTCCATCTACGTATCTATATTCGGGCTTGTTGTAGTCAGCAAAAAACCTTTTATAAAGATTTTTGAAGTCTGCATTTTCTTCCCAATTACCTTGTAATGCGGCTTTAGCGTGTCCGTATTCGTGATATTGGAGACCCTTGCGATACCATTCTGAATTTAAGATTCTTTCCTTCAGACCATCGAAGTCTATTCGCACATGATTGTATTTGCTCCAAAAGTATGCTTTGTTTCCGCTAAGGCTAATACAAGGAACAAACTTGTCAAAGCTATCATAAAACTCTTTCTTTCCGAGCCATTTGGTCGGACTCAATCCAATACCTCTAAAGCCTTCCACGATGGTATGAGGTGTATTGAAGGATAGCTTATCTAAGCCATACGCAATCAAATCTTGATCCGAAGACAGCTTGTAGATGTTGTACGCACCCTCTATCTCACGATAAACCCTTTCGTAACCTCGGACATCAATCCTTGCAGTTTCTATAGTCTTGATATAATCATTGAAGCGAGGAATCCATCTTGTAGGAATAATACTCAAATCTGCTGTTCTCAATTCGTTCAGATGGGTAGCAGCTTCCATGACCTCCTTCAAGCCGTTATGATACTCGTCAAGAAAGACCTCATAAGCCTTGCCCCAGCCTTCTGTTATGCGAGCCGATTCTACTCTTATCCAAGAATTGACGTTATCAATGTTTGGACCATACAGATTTTGCATGAGTTTCTTTCCTGCCATAACTGCTTCCTGGTCGTCTAATGCAGTCTCCAATTCCCAATCATCGAAATCATCTATTAGCTTCTTAGGCTTCAACGGAATAGAACGAAGGTCTTGCAGTTCCCTACGAGCTTCATCATAGGTAGCCTTCAACTTTGGTTTTATCTTGCTCACTGGTTCGAATTGTGTAGGAGTGATATTTGCAAACTTATTAGTTATGCCATCCCTCCAATCGCCGAAATTATAGCTATAATCAAACTTTGCTAGATAACTTTTCTTTGTCCTGCCGAAATACTCTACAGCTTGACGAACCTTGTCATCATACTTGTCGAACATATCTGACAAAACAGAACGTTCACTATCAGTCAGCATTCCAAAACTCTCTTTAAATTGATGTGTAGTGAGGAATTTTTCAAAGCTTGATATATCAACTTCATAGGCTTTAGCATTTCGCCTTAATGTTGCTATGTCAGAATTATCTACATCTATGTTGTATTTCAATAAGTCTCTGTTCTTCCAAGCAAGCTTTATGGCTTTTTCGTCTCTGTCAGCATGGCGGTACTCAGCCGCGTCCTCAACGGACAGGTGCCAATACTTTCTGTTATCCTTCAAGAAGTATGGAAGTGTTTCAGCTTGCCCGATTCGGCTGCGGTTATTGCGTACCCAGTCATTAAAGTTCTTTGGGGTGCGAGAAATCATAGCTGACTTCTGAATGGAAGGAGAACCATAGTACTCTTCATCGCTCATCACAATAGGTACAACATAACACATGCAGTTAGGATGCCAACCTAGGAAGACAAAGTCTTTTGGGTATATTCCCAACAAATCATCACAGATGTCTGGTGCAGGATGGCGTTTACTCAACTTAATCTCATATCCCAAGATGAAGTCAAATTGTTGCCAACGTGTCTGCTCTGCCTTTCGGTAAGCCATGTTTATCTCGGTTCTTGCCAAACGTATAGAAGCGTATTGGCAATTCGCGCATGTAGCGGCTTTTCCGAATTTTTCTGTATAATCAGCCTTTAATGAAGGATAGTCTAACAGATACTTACTGATTCGCTTGCTGAGAACAACCGCAGACTGCCCTCTTTCTATTGCAGTTGATATGGTATGCTCCAGCTCCTTTTTCAAGGCTTGTGACTGATACCATAGTTTCTGCGAAACAGACAACCCCTTATCAACCCTATTCTGAAAAGCCTTCAAAGCATCTGAATTAGGTTGGAAATACCTGTTGTACTTATCTCCTCCCTTCTCAAAATCATAAGCACGAAGTACCTTTCTTGCAAGTAGGTCCTGCATGATGTTACTTTCTTTCCACTCATTTGCGGTACCTGCATAGATGAGATTATTCATCTGTGCAGCATAACTGATCATGATGCCATTGATGGTTTGTTTCAGTTCTGGATAGTCCCCAAACAAGAACTCCGCAGAACCATCATAACCGACACCATCTATAGCAGTAGAAACTTGGCTAGCGATTCTATCATAAATGCTCAGAACTTGTGCCACGTAGTTAACTAAGCGTCTGTTCAGAGCATCGTATGCTTTCTTTTGATTGGGGATATTTGGTCTCATTTATTTCGGCTTATAATGTTCGTTTACACATTCCCTTTGATAGAGGATAGCAAACTCCTCATAAGGGCAAGTGCCCAACGTTGGCTCTCCCGTAACACTAAGATTACGTGGATTGGAAACGTGGGCACATAATTTGCAGAACTGAGGTTCTTTTGGAATAGGCTTAACCTTCTTCTTTGGAGACATAGCAATTAACCTTTACCTCTACAATCGTATTGCCATCCTTCTGATATACTCTCTGCTTCATGATCTTGGATTCGATAGTATTGAGTACATCTTTCTTTGCCTGTGCGAGAGTTTCCTTTGTTATCTCATGCAAAGCTTCTCTCATGGACTTGACATGATGGTCTCGCTTGTAGTGGCGAATGTAATTCTTGTCGATACGATAAGCCTTGGCACATACCTTTGGCTCTAGGATTTCTTTCTGTTCGAAGACAGTTACACTGATAGGGTAGAGTCTTCTAGCTAACTTGAATAGCCAAATTGCGATTTTTTTCTTCATAACTTGTGCAGTTTATTGCGTTTATATTGTTTGTTCACCCATAGCAAAAGCAGACTGCTGTACTGCTGCCGCATTAAGTTCATCCTGTCGAATATCCTCCATTGTCTGCTGAGGGTCTTGCGACTGCCCAAGCTTAACGATGGATTCAAGCTGACTTTCTACCGGCTTACCACCATTAGCCTTTTGTCTGATGGTGATGTCGTAGCTCTCATCCTTTGGTATATAAGGAGTGATGATGTGGTCGCAGGTGACGTTATCTATCTCCTTTTCCCATTTTGGATTCATGACCTTCAAGAATGCCTTGATTACATTGAACTCTCTTTCAAAGAACTCCTTGAAAGCGCCCGATTCCATGCGAACTTTCAGATGTGCATCTGTGAGCAACGTCTGTCTTGCATCGTAGCCGATATTACCAAGAGATTTCATATTCTCAAAGCTAATATCTGGCATTTGAGAAAGCATCCAGTACAATCCGAGGAGGGTTTTATTCTGACCGCTAACCGCTTCTTGCGACTGATTCCATGATACGTATGAAATATCGCCATCATTCTCGACTCTCCATATACGCAAACTTTCTCCCTTTTTCTCCTGTCCGACTATGCCACCCTTGACTTTTGCGATTGGTGCAGCGTTATATGCAATCACGTTGCTATTGCGACTGACATTATACTCAAATTCACTTCGGATATTATCAAGCCCCTCGTAGATGGCATGAGGTCGAGACAGGTATGCTCCAGGAATCTTACGGATGATGATTTCCTCACCACTCTTAGTGTTCCCATCCTCATCAACTTGTGCAGTTACTTCCTCCCACATTTCACCAAGGTTACTTTTCTTCCAAATGAAATGATAGTTTTCTGTAAAGGTTTCGAAGAATGTTATCGTCTCTTTATCGGAAACGGTCTTATCATACTCAAACGACATAGCTTGCATATCATCATACTCATCAATGATAGGGTACAATCTTACTCCATCCATAGGGGAGAAGGTTTTGCACTTCAACTTGTAGTTTGATTCAAAACCATATAGAGAGTTATGCTTCTTAACAGAATACCAGATGGTGAAGATTTCACAGCTTGCGAAATAGGCTAGTCCACGTTTGTAGTTCATGTTGTCAATATGAGCACAATCGTAGATTTTTTCTAATGCCTTTTGGATTTCCCTCTGAATATCATTTTCTGGAGTGTTGTACTTTCTCTTAACTGGTATAGAGAATGTAAATTCTGTTATTCTGTTTGTGAGCAGCTTTTCAAGGGCAACCGCTATACGGGATGATTTTTCACCATTGTCTTTATCACGAAGGCTTATGGTATCTGTCATTACCTTATGGCTTGCTGGCTCATATAAACTCAAAAGATAACTCCACAAAGGGACCATTACAGTCCTTCTGCGTAGCTCTTCTATCTTTTGGCTGATAGTATCAGTTTTCTTGAGTATTTCTTCGATGTTCATATCTTTACTACTTTTGGTGCAAAGATACTAAAAATATTTAATCAACAAATAGGTTTAACTAAGAAATTGCATATTTATTTTCGCTTATAGAGCTTTTTATGTTTTTGATGATAATGAATAAAGGCGATACAAGCAAATCCGCTTATACCGCCTTAGATAGAGCAATAAAATATCTTATGCAGGCATTAGTAATTGTGCCTTTTCTTTGTTCACGATTTCTAATACCATTTTAGCTGCCTTGTTTACGTCTGTCAAAACAGAAACGATGAACTTTGGTTGCTTTTTAAGCTTGCTGATCCAACCATCTAGGTAAGCAGCGTTATTATCTAAAATGCGACTGCTAAAGCCTAGGACGTTTCCGATAAGAGCTGCTCCAAGCTCTGCAACCAACTCTTCTCTTGCATAGTCCTTTTCTCCTTTCTCATTCTCAAACCCTCTATTCAATCTAGACTTATGCCCTGTTGAGTGAACCATTTCATGTAGAAGGGTTGAGTAGTACTCCTGTCCATCCTCGAATATCTCCTGCTCTGTATTGCCCTTCTTGAACTGACTTTTAAGTGGTGTTGTAATATCATCTACCCCAAATCTGTAAAAAGCTCCACTTGAATACTTGTCGTAGCGGATAGGGCAGAGCCACTTCTGATAAAGAAGCATATCATCAATTTTCTCGTTGACGTACATACCAGCCGTGTCTGTCGGCAACTCATCCTTATCTTTGAGACTGAACTTCTCCTTCAACTTCTGCATCGTCTTAGGTGCTATCTCTTCGAGGTTGGTTTGGCTGAGATTGAACACGTTGTAGCTCTTCAAGAAAGGCTGGACTTTGCAGTCTAGTTGGGCTGATCGAGTCATTCCATTGTAGCTGTCTTCTGTTATTTTGTTTCCATTCTTGTCTTTGTACTGAATGGACCAAAACAGAACAGGGAAGCTTTTCTCTCCTTTGTTCACACTAGCTCCTAATGCCTTTATCTGATTGAAGGTAGCAAAGATAGGATATTTGAATCTTTCTTCGTCCATCATGCAGAGGAACAGGAAGAATGAGTTCATTCCATTATATTCACGCCCTCCAAGGTTCACTGGGTTACCACCATAAGATGTGGTGAACCAACCCATCTTCCAATCTCCTGCCTTCATCTTTTGCATTCGTGAAATCATCATTTCAGCGAAATGCTCTAAAACGTTGTCTGTCTTCATTGCTCTTACTTTTTATATGCAGTTATTATAACTTCTTGCCATACATTCTTGCTATCTCATCGTAGATATATGCTCCGCTTGTATGAGGACTGCCAAACAATCCAAGAATGCGGTTATCTACAGTGATGCTGTTTGTCTTGACGACAACTCCGTTTTTGATGTGGTCACAATAAACTTCATTGCCGATATGGTAAAGCTCCATCTTGCGATTATAGCAATCTGTTCCAATGTACTCCTTACTCATGGCGACCTCCTTTCTTTTGAAGTTGCACCCATGCGTGATACATTTTATTGAAGTTATCTAACTTCTGAAGGATTTCATCCTTGCTTAAAAAATGGCTTATCATGTCTGAATAAAAAATACCAGAATTATTATCCAACAAAGTGATGTCGATGAATCTTTGGTTAATACTTACTGATATGGTATTGTTATGTATTCTGCTAACCTTTACCAATACAGCATTAACTGCTTTCTTAAAGTGAATGTTTGTTCTGTCTAACATTTCATTGCTCTTATTGTGACTAGTTGGTTGGACCAGCCGTTACCTTTTTATTTACTTAATATCTAAGAATTTAGAAACCTTACTAACAATTCCCTTTGCTGTTGAACATGTTGAAGCGGTTTCAACTGCCACACTTTTGCCATCCTCCCAATAGGTAATCTGGATTCTCAACTTGTTACCTTGGAAGTAGTTAATTACATGAGCTCTAAGATTACCCTTACGAATGTCACCTTCGAAATAGTTATAACCTCCATCAAAATCACTTGTAACTACTGCTACAACCTCAGCTTTGTTTGATACGTTTATTGTCTGTTTCATTGCTCTTATCTTTTAATTGTTATTATTTATTTTTGATAGTGCAAAGGTAGTCATTTTTTAGCATTTGACCAAATTTTAACCTCATTATTTTTCTTGCTTAACTTTATATAACTTATTGATTGCTAGTGTGTTAAATAAAACCTATTTCCCTCTATATAGGGCTTTTTCTGAAAAATGATATAAGGATATGGAGAAGAAAAATAGACAGCTTAGAAAGGCTTATGTGTGATTTTTGCCGTTTCGTTAACTTAACTAATGTTACAGGAAACTACAGGAAGCTAATTTGACAAGAAAAGCGCAAAAACTGCTTTTAACATGGTGTTACGGAGTGTTAATTAGGTGGTTTACCACCTTTTCTTGTTAGCAACTTCCTTAATTCTCGCACCTCATTCCTCAAATCAGCGTTTTCTTTTCTGAGTTGCGAAATGAGGTGATTATATGATAGTTCTGTTGTCTTATCCATATTACTTGAACTTGATGATGAAAAATTCATGATCCAACCACTTGCCTGGGCAAAGACCTTTCTTCGGCTTGCCGATGGTGATACTCTCAATCTCCTTTTCTACCTTTGGGCTATCGTCATAGTAGCCGTTCTTGAAGAGAACGTGAGTGAATGGTACGAACTTCATTGTACCATTATTCAGTTTCTCCTTGATAGTATTGATGTCTATAAGCATCTCAAATGTCTTACCGATATGAAGTTTATCGTACTTATCGAAATCTTTGAATTTCTCATCCTTGACAAGGAGAAGGCGACTCATCCAAAAATCTTTAATTACCCGATACTCTTCATTCTTTTCGCCCGACACTATCATATCGAACCATTCCTTGCTGACTGCGAGGGTAAGAACCTTCTTCTTTGCTTCTGATAAATACTTATCCATTACTTTAGTTAATCTTTCCATAAGCTAATCTTAATCATTTTAGATGAACAACAAAGTTTTTTGGCTTAAACTCGATAAAGGCATTATCCTTTTTCGTTTGAGTAGTCTCAATACTGAAACCTGCGCAATCCTTAACGAGAACTCTTATTTGAGAACCAACCTTACAGGAAAGCTGAACATAATCAACTTTCTTAAAGTAATGTTCAAGAGAGTAACCATACCGAATATGAGGTTTGCCGTTACTATCTATTCTGATCGTTAATCGGTCTAATCTTTCTTCCCTCTTTACACCTTCGACAATGGTATGACACCAACGTGGAGTGCAAGGTAAACATACTAGTCCTACCTTGCCTTCTTTGATTTCATCAAACTCCTTCTCACCTATAGTAATATTCAAAAAAGTCATGTGCTAACCCTCCTTCTCGTTAATTTTAGCAATACGATCATTGTAGGCATCATAGTCCTCTTTACTAATCTCAATAACGCTATGTATGAGAGTTGTACCGCTAACCATATCATCCTTGAATTTCTCTTCTACGTCCGTGATGAGGTTCATGAGAGGATAGAAAACTATATCCTTCTCTTCACCTTTAACAGAGCTCGTAACTGAGGTATAGGTTAATTTGCCATCCTTACGCATGAAGGCGGCTACTGCGTAATAATATCTTTCTCTTATCATAAGTCATATCTTTTTAGTTTATTTGCACTACTTAATGTATCTCTAACCTCGAAAGGAGTTTTGCCAGCCCATCTAGTAAGGCAATTCATTAGCTTACGAGAATATCTTGCAGTAATCTTTTCAGCCTTTACGATACGATGGTCAGCTCTGCCATAACCACCACCTTTGCTAGCATAATACGAAGCCCATCTAGGCTCCCAGTATTGCTTAATCTTAGGCTGCTTTTTCGATACATCTAAACCATCCAATACCATCCTTAAATAGTGAGGACTTCCGTAGCAACGTTTCATAATCTTCTTAGCTAATCTAACCTTCATACGCTATTACTATTTTAGTTCATCAAAATCAAGCCACTCTATTTTATCGTAGCACTCGTACAGAACTTCAATACGCTGTGTTCCGTCTCCTCTTGTGACAATCCATACATCATCACTCATTGCTCCGTAGTGAAGAGCCGTAGGATTTACGCCACCTCCACTATATCGGAACATCACCCACTTTCTTAATGGTGGCTTATCTTCTTTTAGGTCGCGCCATAATGATGCAGCATTCACGTAAGGAACGTTTTCCGTATCACAATCGGTAACACCAACCTTTTCTGAGCTGAACGTTACTCCGTTCAGCTTATTGTAATCTACCACATCTTCGTTGCTACAGATGTTGAGGTAAATCTTCTTTGGTAAATTCTTTACTTTCATAAGCTACTTCTTTTTATTACAAGGACAACTACTAGCGTGAATAATAACGCAAGCTCCATGTTCCTTGCCCACAAACAGGTATTCATGTCCTTTCTTGGTGAATATTTTTATATTAAACTCTTCTTTTTTGTGTGGAGTTCCTAAGCTGAAAGAAACCCTAAAACCAAATACCCCTATTATGAAAATCAAAAAGAGCCAAACGGCTGATTTGATAAAGTCTAATATCTTATTCTTCATACGCTACTTATCGAATTTGTTGCCGACAACTACCATATCTTCAGAAGGGTAGTGAACTAAGAAATCTTGCCCAAAGCAGAAAGCAGTAGATTTACTATCCCAATTAATATCACCTCTTCTTTCCGCATTGTTATCTTTGTACATAACTATATCCCCCTCATAGATAGGTGTTCCATTCTTGTCTGTCAGTCCTGTGAACATACAGACTGTTGAAGGGTTAACCCGATGTGCCTCGTTTCTATTAAGCATTGATTCACTCTGCCTATCCTCGATGATGTAAGTGTTACCACATTCAGCATAGAAGTAACCTTCTACCCAAGTGTTATTGTCAAGACGTTTACCCTTGAACTTGATGTCTTTTATATTCATACGCTATTTCTTTTTCCAATATTTACCAATTAAATAACCGATAACTCCGCCCACAAAAGCTATATATAGAATAGCTATGGTAAGAATAACATAAAATCCAACCATAACTATAATTCTTTAAAATACGACTTTATTTTATTCCAAACTTCCTTTGGGGAATAATGAAACATGACGTATATAGCAACAATCACCAAGGCTATTAAGAAAGCTGTCTCTATATCAAATCCTTCTCCTATCGGGCGTATTATATGATACGAGCCATCACTTCCATAATATATATAACTATCACTTATGACTATTCCTCCTACTTTTTAAATTGCCTTGCCAAAAACTGATTATTCTTTATCAAGTTGACAATTTCTTCTTCCGAATGAATGCCTTTCCAAAATAGTTCGGTATGACTACCACCTCTGTCAACATCTACAGAGAACGGAACACCATAATTAGTATAAACCTCTCCGTGATGCTTGATGAGATGGCGACCAGGATTCTTTCGGATATTATTTATCCAAGTTTCATTATCGCATTCGCACCACATTCCATATTCTGCCGAGGTCAGCACTTTGTCGATGCCGATAGGACAATAACAGGAACATCCATTCGTTCCAAAATAAATAATCTCTGCCATATTCTAATCTTTTTACCCTCTCCATGATGTTATCAAAATAATAACGGATTGGAGTCTTTATGAGCCTTTCACTCATTAACGTTCTTCGATGTGTACTAAATGCTTGATGCCTTTTCCACATAAGAGTGCTCTGAGGTGAATTGTCAAGCGGTAATTGATATTTTACGGCTACACCTAATGCCAACCAATCTAATTCGAGCACGGCTTTTTCGTTATTATCTTAATTTCACCAAGGAGAGGGTGGTTAGTTACAAATCATCAAACTCTTTCTGAAATCTCTGTTTTGTTTCATTCAGAAGCTGCTTGAATTTTGTTTTAAACTCTTCATCACACTCTGAAAGCCAACAAATAGCATCAGCAAGACTACTACGCATTGATTTTGGAGATATATTTAAGAGTTCATTTACTTTAGGAATTAAACTCTTTGCTAAGATATTTGCTCTTTCTAATTTTTCTGTATTCATATTACTATCTATTTATATCCTTGCGGATGGTTAATCAATCTTTATTATTGTATCAGGAGCAACATCTCTAATGTTTCCATAACATGTATATACTGCCTCCACAAAGTCTTCCTTCGTAAGGAACTCTTTATCAGGAGACAATGTTATATCTATTGTAAACTTAATATGTTTCATATTCTAACTATTTGTGCTCGAAGGAAGTTCACTAATCAGAATCACGTTATCATTTGTTACGTTGATTCCCTTAACTATCTCTACTTTGTCTCCATGCTGAAAGCATACCTTTCGTTTACCTAGAGAACTCAATACTTTTGCTACTTGTTCTGATGTCATATTACTACTATTTATGCCAGAAGGCGTTAAACAATCAATTCATTAAATTTTCAACCACATTTGACAGCTTCCTTGCTTTGTCTTGCAAGAACTTAGGAAGATTATCGAAATCAGAAGGCTTTAATCTTACGATACACAATATACCTTTTGCTGTCAGTATTGATAGAATAAACAATAATACAACCATTGCGTATATAGGAAACTTTATAATTGCTATTATTCTTTTCATACCTACACCTCCATTTCGTGATTAATGTTCAAGCCGAAAAGAATGTGCTGTAAATCAGAAACAAAATCAACATCAGAAAGCTTCAACCTAGTAAAATTTTGCTCTTTGTGAATAATGTCATTCGTTGCTCTGATATAACAAACTTTATGTTCAAATGCAAAGACAACCCCCAATGTAACATTATCATCAATTTTTAGCAACAACGAATCTCTGCTAACTTTCCATCCGTTTCTAAGAAGTATATCCTTTGTTAAAGGAATAGGTTTTATCTCGTCATAGTAACCGACATTTCCCCAACCTTCACAATAGATAACACTATTCTTATCAACATCTGAAACTTTTACTACTCTTGGTTTCGTTGATTCTGTTTCTATTGTCACAAAATCTCCTGGAATATATTCTAACTTATCCATACGCTTAGTCTTTACCATTAATGAAATCCTCATACTCACCTATCGTGATTTCCACGAAGTCTGGATTTTGCTTCTCAGCTCTAATACTATCATCGAAGTAAACGAAAATGCGTTCTTTGTGACGTAAAAGCTGGGTGATGGAGAATCGGCTGACGTGCGGAACTTCGATATTCAGTTCCTTCAATATCTTGAAATGATGAGTAAAGGATTTATATGATGTAAGTACTGCTGCTATTGCCTTACCTTGCTTACTACGCTTGTTAGGCGCAATGCATACATAGTAACCGTCCTCCAATTTTACACCGTCTATCTTCTTCCACACCTTCTTATCTAGCGTATCGTAACGCTCAGAAAGAACCCATATAGCAGTAACCTCGTACTCTCTTGAGAGAGTTCTGTTAGGCTGATAGCCCTGATATTTTTCAAACTCGAAGCCTACGGCTTCTTCCACTCTTTTCGTGTAGGCTTGACGCTCTTTTTCTTCAGCTTCGAGAATACCTTTAATGTATTCGTAAGCCTTACTTCCCTTTTTTGCTTCGTACAACATATCTCTTTACTTTTTATCCAACATTTCTTTAGCTTTATCAAATGTCTCACAACACATTTGGCAAACATCTTCAAGACTTCTTGCATCCCAATTACAATATAGTCTTCCGTAACTTTCGGTTATTACTACAACCTGTCTGTCACGGAGGATTCGCCATATCATTTTCAACTTCTGTTTCATACGCTTTACTCCTTAACCTCTTCAAAGATTACATTCTTATTATCCTTACGTAGTTTAGAATCGCATGGGTATTTCCTCCAAACTTCACAAGCACTATTGCCAAAAAAGAAACAACCATAGCAAGTTTCTTCCTCGGTTTCAGTAATCTCCAAGACTACTCTTTCTCCAACTTTAAACTCTTTCATACGCTTAGTCTTTTATATATTCATTTACTTCACCCAAAACCTGTTTTAGCAGGTTCTTTAGAATCTTCAATTCATCATTCGAATATGTAGCTATTGGATAACCATCAAGGGTAGTATCGCCAAAGAAGCTACGACTTATCTTTAATGAGTATTTATTCTTTTTCATTTTTCTTTGCCTTTTACAATATTGTACACTTGTTTTAACTCATCTGTTGATAAGCGTTTGAAATCAAAAGAACTGATAGCGTAGACGAGAGTCTTACGAAGATTCTCTTCTTTAACATCTGATATTTCCTTTTCTGTAGGAACAGATATTCTTCTAACATTCCATCTATCACTACCGCATTGCCAGCCAGAATCTCTTCTGAATCTAGCGTTATTAACAATAATTTGAGTCTTTGTCACTTTATCAATTTTGACGATACGTCTGTAAGACCTACCTGTAACTAGTACATCATCACCAGCTACCAAATCTTTAAATTCTTTCATTGCTCACCTCCTTCCCAATCATCAGTCGTTCCTAGTAGATGTGCTGTCTCTTCATTGTAAGGAATACAATACTTACGACCAAATCCGATACAACGAAAAGGATATTGTGATTTTTCTCTATAATGAGAAAAGAGTTCAGCTTCCCATACATCATATTTCTCATTTCGCCCCAACACCTTATCGAATGGCTTAAACTCACACTTCTTAGGTAAGTCCACAATCATTTTATGCTCACTATCCCAAACCTTACCTTTCTTTTCGAGAGCTGAGAAGAGCTGTTTTTTCTCTTCTTCTGTGGCAAGGCGAAGTTCACAAAGGTCTTTCTTAAAGAAACTAGTTCTGCATGCCATACTCAAAGTTAGACTACTTAAATCTAAAGAAATAAATGAGCTATAACCTTCTGATAAACCAGTTTTGCCTGATACAATAAATACATCTTGTCTATTACCATAGTCGGCAAAAGCTATATCTCCATCCTTGAACTCATACTGCTTTTCAATCTCCAAAGTGGTGAGGTTTAATATTCCTCCTAATTTTCTTTCAATCTCTCTGACATATCCATAGGCAATATTGTTATCTAACTTGTCAAACTTAGCTGTTTCTGCATTTGTTACGTCTTCGTAACCATCCCTGCTATTAGAATAGCATCCGTTGAACTTTGTATAATCGCCAGATGCCCATTCTTTGAAAATGCACTGAAATCCACAACTATTGATAAGCAAATCGCCCTTCTTCCAGGCGAACTTACCCCAATCTCGCATTTCTTTAGATGGGAACAATAGAGGTTCTGCTTCTGCATGATCAAAGTACTTGCCATTATTATAGAAAGAAGCTGATTCAGCATGGTGATTTACTACTATTATAGTATCTTCGCTGCATATGCTTGAAGTATATACATCTCCAAATAAGGGAGACCACAACTTCGTATTTACTGGTTTACCATTTAAGATTTTCGCTAAATTAATATTCTTTTCCATATCATTAATTTCTCATTATGTGACACTTAATAACCTTGTGAACCGCATTTGGCTGAGATTCATTAAAACTATTAATGAACTGACGTTCCATTTCCTTTGGAAAGATGGGTTTTGTCGGCTTCGGCATAGTGAGGATGGCTTGAATCTTTGCCCCCCCATCAAAAGTAAGCAGACATCTGCGAGTAATCATTTCTCCAAACATCATATCTTTATCCGTTTACATAGTTGATTACATGCTCTTGACCTTGCTCATGCAAGTTATCAAAAGCGTCTTCTATAACTTTGGCTGTCTGATCGCCATTAAGGTTCTCCAGCATTTCGCCAACAACTTTTACCTGATGTTCTATAGGTAAAGAACAGAACTCTTCAACAAGGAAGCTTTTCTGATAATTGTAAGACATATCGTGAAATAAGTCTGATAAATCTACGTTTGCTTTATATACTGACATAATCTTAATCGAAAATATGATGGTTCAACTTTCTCTTTCTGAGGTTTCTCTTAATCACTTCCATATCCTTGTGGTCGTTAGTGTGGTCCGCAAGAAGCTTGATGATTTCATAGATGTCATTTGCGTTATCCTCCAGGTTGGCGCAAATATTCTAGTCACCGAAGAAACTCTTATTAAAGGGTTTCAAATGGAAGTAGTACTTTTTGGCTGCATCCTGCATCTGGGTGTAGTGCATCTTCTGCTCTTGCTTGTAGCGAACGCTTAACAGCCTAAACATGCCCTGTTCATCCTTGATGAGCTGATCCAATACATCTGTTACCATTGCAATCAAACAGCCATTGACCTGCAGGCGTTGAATAATCTTTTCCTGCTTCAAGCCAGATGTTACACCAAGCTCTGAGAGTGTAACCTTCAAATCGTTTACTGTAACTTTTTCTTTCCCCATTGTCTTACTTTTTAATTATCAAACCATAAACCTGTATATCTCCATTCCCATTGATGGCAAGTGTCATTAGGCTTCTTGCCTTCACAATAGCATATATCGGAAGATATGCAATTACTACATACGTGTTTCATATCTTTTGTTAAGTCAATGTGAAATCGTTCAGTTCTTCGTAGACAACTTTAAGCCATCCTTTCATGAATATGATGGCATTCAATGCACCATATTCTTTTCTACGTTGTTTTGCTTTGTAAAGCATAGCTTCAATTGAAGCTACTTCGGATTTAAACGTTTCTTCGTATTTCATTGCTCTATATATTGTGGAGTGATTGTTAGTCACCCCATTACCTTTATGCTACGTCTTGAATCCATTCTTTAAGAATTGTACCATCTTCATTGAAGATATCAAGCTCTACTCCGTCATACTGAACTTTCTTGCCTTCGTCTAAAGCATTCTCGAAATCCAAATCTAAGATGTGCTTTACGTCACTGAATGTTTCTTGTTTTTGACTGAGTGGCTGATTTTCAAAAACAACATCTTCGTATGTGTTATCTTTGAACTTTGTTGCCTTAATAACGTACTTTACCTTTTTCATTGCTCTTATCATTTAATTGTTAAACTTATTTGTTGTTTAATTAACTGATGCAAAGATACAAAGAAATTTTGGATTGACCAAACGTTACTTTCTTTAATCGCTTTTTAGCAACTTTATTTAACTTTTAAACCGCATAACTATCTGTAATTCAGCTTGTTTTCGGCATAATGAATGCGTTGTCTTACCAAAACTTCCCCTACATCTTCAAGGCTGATTTCTCCTTTCTCGATTCGAGGATTCTCGCAGATTTTGTAGATAACGGTGCCATCCATGCAGATAACAGGATATGGAGACCCATCATCATTAGGACGATCGGATAGGCAGACATGATGAGCTGCTTCATTAATACGCTTCTCGAAATCTTTCTGTGATTTCTGTTTCTTTCTTTCCTGTTGTAATGATTGGTCGCCAAGAATTTCAGCCTTGAACCAATCTGTAACGTCTTGTAACATCTTCATTGCTCTTTTGTTTATAGATTTATATACTAGTGTCTTTTACCCCACTTAATAGCGTTGTAAATGGCGTTTCTAAACATTCTTCTTTCCTCATCATTTTCAAGGAAGGTTGCTAATCTAGCTTGCTTTGTAGCAAACAAGAAATCTTTGTCTTCTTTAATTTCCATATCTACTTTCTTAATGATTTACCTGTGAAAGGAACAAACTTAGTGATGGCTTTTAACCTATCTATAGTTCGTTCTCCATATTTTGCTTCGAGTTCGTTTGCAGTTAAGTTGGTGGTAATGATGAGAAGCTTTCCCTTTTGCTCTGCTGCATCACATAACTCAGAGAATGCGCATCTAACATTGCCAAAAATCTTCGCAAGCTCTTCTGTACCAACATCATCAATACAGATGATGTGAAGTTTTAAAATCTCGTCAATCTTTGTATTCAACTCCTGGGCTGTAAAGATATTGACGAGTTTTCTGCAAGAGTCTTGGAGTAAGAGCGGTAAAATATGCTTTGCTATTAGAGTCTTTCCGAGACCGCACCCACCTGTAATAAGAAGTCCCCTTCCTTCGTTGTCAGACATCCAATCAACAATAGGGCGATAATTCTTCTCCATCCATTTTGCATGAGATTCCTTGCCAAAGGTGTATCTTTTAACGAAATAGTCTAGACCCCCTCGTAGCCTTTGTTCTGCATTAGGAATCCTTATTCTCACCTTGTCAGCGAGAAACAAGTCTTCTCCTCTTTCGAACCTTTGAATAATTTGATTGAAATCTACATTCATAATTACCATCCTCCTTCGTTATAATCTTTGTTTTCCGAATTATGTAGAGCCGTACCAGATTGCTTTGTTCCGAAGTCTTTATTTCGTCTTGCCCAATTTTGTAGCCTTAGATTTAAATCCCATGTTTTCTCAGTCTCACACCTCATCCTAGTTTTGGACTTATTCGTTTCTGACCAATAGTCATAGAACTTTCTGATCATATCCTTGCCATAAGTTGCAACATAAGGAACTAAATCTTGACCGAATTTTTTCTTTCGCTTTTCGGTTGCTGCTGCAATCTCCTCTTTCGTTTTCTTAGGCTTATCTTCCTTAGGTGCTTCTACTGGTTTAGTATCTTCATTCTTTAGCTCATTTTTAGGCTTATTGACCTCGGCTTCAAAATAGTCATCATAATTGCAGATAGTGATGATGGAATATAATCTTTCCGTATTCACTTCTATTAGCTGCATTTTTATTAGCTTTGACAAACAGGTTCTAACTACTTGTTTTCCTGCACCTATAGTAGTGCTGAGTTTTCCAAGACTAGTCAAAAACTGTCCTCTATGCTCGACTATCCCATCATGCTTTACTTCTTTCTCTTTTGCATTGTTGAGCAAGTATAGAAAGAGGGAAAGCATTTCGGGTTTATCGAACCAATCCCAATCAAACATGCTGCGAGGAAGTCTTATCCAATCTGCCATAGTTGTACAATAAAACCTCAACTTTCTTGTTTAGCTGCTTACGCAGGTGGAACCCAAACAATACTTATTGAGGTCTGAATATTTTTTATCCGAAAGTTCCACGTTTCAGAGATTTAATTTCTTCGGTGCAAAGATAATAAATTATTTATTGATTAAATAATATTGCTGCAAATATTATCAAATATTAACTTTGATGCCTTTGAGACTGCTAAGTTTCTTAACCTCAGTCGTATAGTGAACAATCATATCTTCTAGTTCGCTATTTGTGAAATGACATGTAGAATGCGCCTTCACGTTTAGCAAATCAAATCTTTGCTGCCCTATTTTTTGAATGAGGTTGCGTTGGTAGCCTATGAGGTGGTCCGCAGAGAAACGATTGCAGTATTTACATTCAGCATGGCAGTTATCTTCATTGAATCTAGTTGCCATGTGGCGGCGACTATGGAAGTGACCGCAGTCCACATCTTCAAAGCTCTTTATCTGCCCGCAGGATATACACCGAACATAACCATTATCCATAACATCACGCAAGCGGATATAAAGAGAGAATATTCGATCGAGCTTTTTAACCAAGTTAGGTTTGCTCTTAGAAGTAGTCTTTTTTACCTCTTTTTTTTCGGCTTGAGCCGCTTTTGGCTTGCGGTTGAAATAGTATTTATTCATAACCATAGGACTCTTTAATACAGCTTATTTCCGTGATGGTATTCTCTGCTTTCGTTATAACGCATCTTCAAGTTGATGTGCTGAACGAGGTCGATTCCAAGTGCTTCTGCCCATTCAAAAACGGAGGAAAGAATACTTTTATATAAGACACAGAACATTTCTGCCTTTACACTTATAGATGAGTTAAGGTTGCACGAAACGATAGTTCTAGTAACCATGATGGCATTTTCGGTAAAACTATGCTCTTTAGCATACTTAACCTCAGAGTCAAATGTGGAAAATCCGTCCTTTGCCTCAACATCACAAACACCCATCAAATCAAAAACACGAATACAAATATCTGCCAACTCGCTTTCTACTTTTCCCTCGATGGTATCAGAGTAGTATTTATTGAACAAACTGCCACCATGGTCGTTGGCAAGTACGGTTTTAAGACCTTCTTTGTCAAGGTCGTCCATATAGTTTCCTTTGCGGTCAGCTTGTACGGCTTCTGCTACTTCTGTGCAGACCATCATCAACCAATGCGCATTAGACTTTTCTTCTTCATGCCATCCATGTTTGACAGCATTATCGTAGGCTTTTTTAACCCACTCATTAATCTGTTTTGCTTCAATTTTCATAATTTAAAAACTTACGTTAGTCAATTGTTTGCCTAAAGACTTGATACACCATCTTGATGAACCTTGCACCTCTAGGTCTATTCTTAAATCAGAGACTTTTCCGAAGGAACGGAAACTACCGCCAAGGTCGATTATCCATCCGTCTTTATCCTTGAAAGGTCTGATAGCTCGTCCCACCATCTGATAGTAGAGACTCAAAGACTTCGTTGGTCTTGCCAAGATAACCGTGTCAAGTGCGGGATAATCAAATCCTGTGGTGAGAACTCCGACATTAGAGACAACCTTTATGGTGCCATCCTTGAACTTCTCCAAGATAGCTTCACGTTCTTTTTTTGGAGTCTCGCCTGTAACGATTGCAGAATTAATACCTTTCTGTTGCAGTTTATCTGTCAATCTTTCCGCTTCTTCCGTGAATCGAGTGAAGACCAAAACTCCTTTTCTTGGTATTTTATTCTTTGGCTTCAATACACGTAGGGTAGTGGAAGTAAGCTGATCATAGAATCCGCTTCGTTCATATTCCAACTTTAGTGAGTTTTCATCAAAGTCGTTTCCTGTTGAGTTGGCATGCACATTAGACATATCTAGCTGAGTGCAATCGAAGTATCTCAAATCGGCAAGATAACCTTTTGCAAGCAATTCTGAAATCTGACAATAGTACAGAACCTCATCGAATATTCTTGGTCTAGTTCTCGTAAGGAACTTTAGCATCGAGTTGCCATTAAGTCCCCTTCCTAGTCGATATGGTGTTGCTGTTAAGCCGATAACCTGTCTATCCGCGGCTTCGAAGAAGGTTTTGTATTGTCCTCCTCTAGCATTGCAAAGATGGCATTCGTCAACCATTACGTACTTGAAGTGCTGAAAGTCTTTCATGTGGTTCATAACGCTTCCGATGGTAGCAAAGGTTATTCTGTTTATATCCTTGCAACCAACAGAAGCGGAATATACTCTACAATCAAAAACACCATAGCTTTGCAGTTTAGCGAAGTTTTGCTCTAAAATTTCCTTTGACGGACAAAAGATGAGTAGCGGACTATCCAGCTTACTTGCAATATCTGCGATTACAAGCGACTTGCCTGCGCCCGTAGGCAAGATAAGAAGTCCGTTTTTCTTAGTCTTGCCTGTGAACGCTCTGACGGCAGCATCACTTGCTTGTTTCTGATATGGTCTGAGTGTGTACATGATTACTCTTCTTCATCATTACCATCCTCATCATCGTCACCGAAAGGAAGGTCATTATCATCAGTCTGCTCCTCAGCCTTTGTTTTTGGTTTTTCTACTTCGGGGAACTCGATGCCGAAAACTTCCTTCATAGCCTGCTGATTGACATCTTCCTGGCTCCACAAGCCGCTTCTATCCCAATCTGGAATTTTCTGAACCTTGCAAAGCTGGAACTTATCATCTACCCAAGCAAAGAAGAGGTAATGACCATTGAGAGCAATACGAGCGGTCTTAGTAGAAGGTAAGCGGAAATCCGTGATACCATTCTTAACTCTTGCTGCCAAATCACTGACTTCAAGAAGTGCTGATGCGTATGCTTCTTCGGCATTCTTCTTCATCGTCTTGATCTGAGCAAGAACGGTTTCCAACTCTTCCTTGCGCTTTGGCACATCATTCTCCTGCTTGATGCAGTACTCTTCACGGATAGCGTGAATCTCGAAATCATCATACTTGCGGTCAACAACCTCATTGTCTGGGAAGAGAGCATTGAACTTGTCATGCAGAACCTTGATAGGTTCGTCTGCACTCTTTGCACCTTCGCAAAGTACCAACACGTCCTTGAACATTTCTTTCTGAGCTTCTGTCAAACAAAACTCAATCTTCTCTGGTCTGTGACCATCCAAATCTGCTAACATAATATTTTCTGTTTTAAATTACATAAATTCTTTACACTGCTCAATCTGCTGTTGAGCAAAAAATAACATTTCACCTTCATGAGGTGAAGGAAGGTAAAGCCCACACTGAGCACTACTATAATTTCTGAATCTTTCTATTGCAGTTGTCATTTCAGCCTTATCGAGTTCAGTACTACTTCTAATGTAGGTAATTTCCTGTCCCCTTTTATTAATTCGCTTTCTCTCGAATATATCCCTGTTGCATATCTTCTTAAAAATATCAAACTTAACTTCTTCGAGGGTAAAACCAAATTCAGAAGCAAAGTAACCTAACAGACAATGCAGGTAGCTATTCTGAGCCAAAGAACGTTGAGTGTTCTTTTTCTTCAGTTCAACGTATTCATTCTTCAGAACCATCTGATTACAGGCTTCCTTGAACTTTTTTCTATCGTAAACGTTCTTCAAATTATAGAGTGCCATAGTCTAAACTTTAAAATGGTAAGTCGTCATTATTACCTTGAATAGGGTCTCCGTTCGCATCTACGGCGGGGGGAAAATTAGAAGCTGATGCTGCTCTTGCAGACTCCATAGCTGCTTGTTGTGCGCTTTGGCATGCCCCTTGTGTAGGTGTTGGCTGATTTCCGTTAGCCGCTTGTGCGGTCTGATTTCCACCTTGTTGCTGATTATAACGAGATTGATATTTCTCGATTTTATAACCTTGAACGTTAGTGAAGTATCTGACTTGCCCATCTTTCTCTGAGCGTGAACCATTCAAGGAGAATGATACCGTCACAATATCACCCATATTGAAGCCGTTCAGATCATCAACGTGATTGCCTGTAAACTCAAACTTTGGATAGTTTGCTCTCTCTATCTGCCCTGTGAACTGGTTACGATAGGAGCAATCCAAGACAAGCTCTCTTTTTTTGAAGACTTTGTCTTGATAGGGAATACTCTCCGTATTCCCTATATGCTGAATAATTCCACTAATCTGAAATGCCATTATTACTGAACATTAAAAGTGATACCATTGTCACGCATGAAGCGCTCCAAACATTCCATTGCCTCTTTTGTACCGGTACAAACGTAAGTACGTGTCTCGGTTGGAGTAGGAGGTGCAACCGACTGTCCCATAGCGGCAGCGAAAGCATCCATGGCATCTTCTTCATTAGAAGACATCTTACCATTCTTCGGCTGCTCTTCCTGTTGTTCGGCTGCATTGTTCTCCGAGACTTCCTTCTGAGGTGATGTTGGAGGTGTCGCAGTTTCTTTCTTACTATGAGACACTGAGCTAGCACGCTGTTCTTTCAGCTTGTTTGCGTATGCGATAGTCTCCTGCAGATTGAGATTCTCCTTGTATCGGGCAGCAAGTGCATCGTAATCTTCTGCAAACAACTTCAAGGTTTCGAGGTCTTTCTTGATGTTATCAACCTTTTCAGTGATAGCCTTTTCGATAGACTTCATTGAAGTTGTCTTGTTGAGCCATTTCGTATCAAAGATGAGGTCAAGTTTGATACCGATGGTTTCTACTCCGCATTTCTCGGCAAGCTTTTCAATCTCTGTTCGCTTTGCTGCTTTGGTGCGGCTTTCGTCTTCTTTGATTACGCCATCAATGAGAGTTACCGCATTCTTGATAAGCTTGCATGTTTCGTTACAGGTTGTCTTGAACTCCTCAAAAGGCTTATTCCAAACCTTTTCAAGCTCCTTGCGCTTATCGTCAAGTGCTTTAGCTGCCTTGTTGAGTAAAGCCTTGTCTTCCTTGCACTTTGGAATATCATCGGTGCTATAGTTGCTGATGTCATACATAGGCAAAGCCTTTTCAACTCTAGCTTTAACCTCTTTGATATTGGTGGTAAGCTGGCCGATAGTTTCTTTGCTTACCACCAATTGCACATCCTTTTCTTGGAGTGCAACGATATTGGTGTTCTTTTCTTCTGCCATATTAAACCAAATTGAATATTTTCTTGTCTGTTATCAAATCTCTGTTTTCTTGAATGAAACTAATCAATCCTTCGCAGTGTTGAGTGAGTAGAGGAATATCCCTTTTAGGGTTAAACGTATAACTCTCTGTGTAGTTTCTGTAATACGTCTTTCCGATTTCCGAGATATTGTATTCGAAGTCGTAAACATCACAACCATTCTTCATGAGGGCATAAGGATAGACCTTATGTTGCCAGTGTCTCTTGTAATTGCCAACCGCATACTGACGTGTTGTTTTCAGATCATGAGTGCAGAACGGCATAAGGTAATCAATGTACCCATACAGCATTACTTTTCCATACATGGTAGGCAAGACTGCTTGTATATAAACCTGTGGCAATGCTCCTTTATAGTAGGCTGCATAATGTCGGACTAGCTGAATAGGGAAGCAGAAACTTCTGCCGTTCAACTTTGCTTCAACACTGATAGGTACTCGTTTGTTGTATGGTTTAAAGTGATAATCTTCAACATCTTGGTAAATAGTGTGGATTTCCATATTCTCCGAGTTGCGATGAAGGACCATACAATCAATAACCTCATTAAATGCTGTGCCTTTGTCAGCAGCTTCACTATCGAATGATACTCGATTTATCTTATCTATTAACGACTGGAATTGTATCTTCTTGAACTCTTCTGGAGTATGGCGTGGATTTTCAGACCATCCCCAATATTTACTCCAAATGATGTCACTATCAAGGTAGTTCTGATACGCATCCAAAAGCGTCGCATAGAACCTAAACTTGACTACTTCCATAGCTTATGCTGCTTGTGGGTCTTCGTATTGCTTGGTCTCCTTATTGTAAACCAACTTCAAAGCACTTACCTTCTCTGTGAACAGACTTCTTGCATGAAGAATGATGGAGTTACCCAAGTTTGCATAATCTTTGATATGCTCGATGAAATGGTTTGCCCCTCTTGCGTCAGTAATCAACTGAACACCCTCCTTAATCTCTTCAAGAGCCTTATTGTACTCCTTGACCTTTTCTTCTTTCTGAGCTATCATAGACTGATAACGTGAGAGAATCTGAGTAGCGATGAAGTTATTAGGAGCGGTTGGCTGTCCGTTTGCATCAAGAATAACCGGAATCTGCATACAACCAGGAAGCTGACAGGTGTTCTTACCATCGTTACGACTTGTAGGGTCAAAAGTGATAGTTCTGATTTGCTGTCCATTCTCACTTCTCATTTCGAGATAGCCAAGCAAGTCCAAATCTGTAACGATATTGTTGTAGTTCTTCTCACGAAGTGCAGGGATATACACAGTACTTTCACCTTCCTTGCGTGTGTCACGATGTGCGACAAAGACGATGTTCTTGTTAAGCTGTGACAAAGATGAGGTGAACCATTTGAAGTCGTTATTGATGGTGCCCCAATCCTGTATCTGAGGGTTGCGACCATTGCATCTGTAGGCGATGATGAAGTCAATCATCTTTCCAATAGTATCTACAACGATAGTATCGAACTCCTCCAAATCCTTCTTGTTATAGTTGAGCAAGTTGAGAATATCTTGCCAACTGGAAACCTGTACGATACCGACATTATCATCCAAATGTGCGGTATTAACACGCTTGACACCATTATCGAAATCAAGCAACAAAGGCTTAGGTGCTGAGAGGGCAAAAGTTGTCTTACCCATACCTGCCTGTCCGTAAACCATCATTTTAACGTTTTTCTGAATAGCAATTTCATTGCTTCTTTTAATCATACTCATTGCTCTTAGTGCTTTAAATTATTAAAAAATCCATTATCTTTAGCTAGCTTTACAAACTCGCCCTTATCGTGAACACCTAACTTGCAGTAAGCAGATCTGACATGCTGTTTAATTGTGTTCGGAGAGAGGCAAAGCTTTTCACCAACTTCTTCTTTTGTGAAACCTTGATAGATAAGGTTCATTACCCTTTCTTCGGCAGGAGAGAGCTTGGAGTTAAACTTTGGGCTGCAAATAATGCCTTCGTTCTTACATTCTCCTCTCAGTGGGCATTCAACTTTTTCAAAGTTAAGCCTGCCGAGATTATCAATATCGTATGTGGTTGTATCAAGCTTTCCGAAGTTGCATTTACAGAATCTTCTGACTATCAAGAACTGATAATAAGGAACATTCATTGCACTCTTTTGATACTCCTTAGATAAAGCCTTGTAGGCTTCGGGGTATCTTTCTCGGATAGCATCAATCATTTTCTTAATGACTTCTGTATCTTTTTCCGAGAGAGCTTGATTTTCGGTACCATCCTTAATGAACCAAAGTTCATCATCAAACATATAAAACTCTACTGCCATAGCTGTTCTTTTGGTATTCCTGTAATTTCAGACAGTTTTTCTATCTGCCAATCAACAATCGGTCTTGTATGACCTTTTGTCCAGTTGCGGGCTGTAGTAAATGACACATCGCATTCTGACATGATGCGCTGAATGAAATCCTTCTTTGGGTACGAGGACTTTGGAAGGTTCTCGTAATAATCCAAAAGGGTCATTTTTTGCTTTTTTTCTTCACTTTTATTTGCCATACAAATAATTTTTTGTAATTTTGCATTGTTATTTAAATATTCACGGTGCAAAGATAATAAATATTTCTGAAATATCTATATAGAAAACTAAGAAATTTCTTTGCTTTAACATTGTTTATCATAAAATGGACGGAAAAGACATTATTAGTGCCATTTTGGCGCAAGAAAACAAGAACGCTTCTCAGTTTTGTACAGAGATTGGTCTTGATGGACGTAAGTCGCAAGCTCTGTATGATGTTCTGCGAGGAAAAACCAAAAAGGTCAGTGCTCGTATGGCAAATCTTATACATACAGTTAAGCCTATGTATAATATCGACTGGCTGTTAACTGGAGAAGGGAATATGCTTAATGATGATATTCCTGCGACTTCAATTAGAGCAGAAAAGCCAAATGAGCAAATAGATTCGCTTTCTGTTATAAATCGTCTCATCGAAATTAACGCACAGAAAGATGTGGAGATAAGGGAGCTACGCCAGGCATACGAACATCTTGCTAGATGTTTCGAGAAGCTAGCTAATGGGGAGACTATTACTCCTGCAGATAAAAAAGCGATTTCTATATAATTAACGTACACGGAAATATTTATAGCGTATGAAACTTACGACAACGCCAACAGGCATGGCGATAACAAAGCGTTTCTTCCTTGCTCTTGATGTTGCTATCAACCAGCGTAAAGCTAGAGGAATACGCACTTTTACAGAATCTCATGGTATCAACTATTGGAATTTCTCTACGTTTAAGAAGTGCCCAGATGGAAGAGCTATCAAATCAGAATGGCTTGCTTGGCTAGTTGAAGATTATAACGTTAATGCCGAATGGCTGTTGACAGGTGTAGGTATGATGTTTAAAATTCAAAATAACCCTTAAAATTTCGCTTATGAGAAGATTTGTTTCTTTTGTAGTAGAATTATTGGTTTGTTCGGCTTGTATGGCTTTAGAACCGCAAGAAATCTCTGTTGGTACATTTTCTATGCGTTTTGAAACGCAAACTGAGCAAATTCATTGGCTTTTTGGAGCAGGTGACTTCGTTGCCAACAAGGATGCCGAAGATTGCGATCCAATGCAAATTGAGCACTCTATTTCTGTGAAGGAAGGTAAACTGACAATTGATGCAGGTACCGAAGGTGAGCTATCCTTCAAGATAACTTCTTGCAGTTATGAGGAAGGAAAAGTTTTTGTTGACCGAGGTGCTGTTGAAGTATACCGCCTAGTATGCCAAGAACTTGATGAGAACATTCCTTCAAAGTGGACTTCTTTAATCACAATTCAGAAGGTTAAAGATGGGGCAAGAGCTAAAACCATCATTACCATTCCTCAGTATGATGAGTATGGAGCAATGTTCAGCATCACTATTTTGCATTAGAACAACCGCCCAAAAATTTCTCGCGCGCACGTTAGTATATTATA
>ULRO01056724.1_pt1 | contig 95150 bp, 81 predicted proteins | sample 1955421 | NCBI WGS metagenome assembly ULRO01 (sample SAMEA4835682, study PRJEB28245) | human gut metagenome | biome: gut microbiome; material: fecal sample | place: Denmark | collected 2008 | reverse complement strand
CTGCCGATACGTCAGCTCTTCTTTATAAAATCCCTCATAATCCTGCCGTGCAGCATACTGAATGCTATAATGATCCGGCTGGTAAGTCTGGATCACAACCTCACCTGGACGGCTTCCGCGTCCGGCACGCCCCGCCGCCTGCGTCAGCAGCTGAAACGTCCGTTCTCCGGCACGGTAGTCGCTCATGGACAGCGACAGATCCGCCGCCAGCACGCCGACCAGCGTCACCGCCGGGAAATCATGCCCTTTGACGATCATCTGCGTACCGACCAGGATATCCGCATCCCCTCTGGCAAACGCCGCCAGAATCTTTTCATAGCTTTCCCGTGTGCGGGTCGTATCCGCGTCCATACGCAGCACTCGTGCCTGCGGAAACATTTTATGAAGCTGTTCTTCCATCGCTTCCGTTCCCGCCCGAAAGCCCAGTATATATTTCGAACCACAGGACGGACAGAGCTTCACGGCAGGCTGCTCATACCCGCAATAATGGCAGACCAGCCTTCCGCCCCTGTGCTCCGAAAGGGAAACGTCGCAGTGCGGACATTTGCATACATAGCCGCAGGCACGGCACGAGACAAATCCTGCATAACCGCGCCGGTTCAAAAACAGCATCGACTGCTCTTTCCTCGCCAGACGATCCCTTAATTTTTCCTGCAGGCTCACCGAAAAAATCGACCGGTTGCCATTTCGCAGCTCTTCGCGAAGGTCTGCAATCTCCACTCTGGGAAGGCTTCCGCCGGTCAGCCGCTTCGTCAGTTTATAAAAATGATAGTCCCCATTCTGAGCACGGCTGTAAGCTTCCAGCGAAGGCGTTGCGGAACCCAGCACCAGCGTTGCATCGGATAGCTCAGCGAGCTTCTGAGCCGTCTCCCGCGCATGATATTTCGGGCTCGTTTCACTTTTATAGCTCAGCTCATGTTCCTCGTCCATCAGGATCATCCCGAGGTTTGGAAACGGCACAAACAGCGCCGACCTTGGACCGATGATAACATCCAGCTCTCCTCGCTCTGCCCGCCTGCACTGATCCTGTTTTTCCCCGGCGCTGAGCGTCGAGTTCATCACGGAAACCCGGTCGCCGAAGCGTGCCGTAAACCGCTGCACCGTCTGATAGGTCAGCGCGATTTCCGGGATCAGCACGATGGACTGTCGTCCTCTTTTTATCATGCCCTCAATGAGCGCCAGATAAACCTCTGTTTTTCCGCTGCCCGTAATACCGTGGATCAGGCTCGGCCTGCGGTCATTTTGGTCAAAAGCGTTTAAAATTCCATTTACCGCCCCTTGCTGTTCCTCCGAAAGCGTCTTTTTTTCCGTTTCTTCGCCCATTCTCCGGATCGGGTTACGGTATGCTACAGAAGCATGTACTTTTAAAACGCCGTCAGATTCCAGCTTGCTGATTACAGACGACGGAACTTTTAACCTTTTGGTCGCTGCCTCCCACGAAATCGTCCGGTTCGCCATAAGCTCCTGTAACAGTCGGAGCCTCGCTGTCTGATGCTTTCTTTCCATCTGCGCAGCCAGCTCCTGCGTTTGTGCATCCTGTAACAGCAGCTCAATGCTTTTTCGCTCTTTTTCCCCGACGGTCGCCCTCGCAGGCAAAACGGTTTTCAGAGCCTGTATCATCGTAGAACCGTACTGCTGCTTCATCCACGCCGCCAGCACGATCAACCGCTGTGACGGCTCCTTTGTTCCCGGAAGCACAGAATCGATCTCTTTCATCCGTTCCCGCGGGAACTCCGAATGATCCGTCACCTCGATCACATAGCCGGTGCGCAGCGCATTTCCTGCACCAAACGGAATTTTCACCCGCACGCCGGGTGTCACGCTGTCTGCCAGGCGCTCCGGAATCCGGTAGCCGAAGGGCCGATCCACTTTTTCATGGGAGATATCCACGATCACGTTCGCAAATTCTTTTTTCAAAAAGAAATTCCTCTTTCTTTTAAGATATCCGCAATCAAATCTCTTTCATCCATCGGATATTTCACACCCTTAATTTCCTGATAATCCTCGTGTCCCTTACCGGCGAGCACAATGATGTCGCCAGGCTGTCCGTGGTCGATCGCATAGGCAATGGCTTCTTTGCGGTCCGGGATGGAAATATAGACGCCATCTGTCTTTTTCATGCCTGTAATAATGTCTTCGATAATCGCCTCCGGCTCTTCAAAACGCGGGTTGTCGGACGTGATGATCGTAAAGTCCGCAAGATTTCCGGACACCTCTCCCATCTCAAACCGGCGCTCCCGGGAACGGTTGCCCCCACAGCCGAACACGCAGACCAGCCTTCCGTGCTCATACTCCTTTAACGTCGTCAGCAGGCTCTTCAATGCCATCGCATTGTGGGCATAATCGATCATCAGGGTAAATTCATTCGAAACCTTGACCATTTCGATACGTCCCTTAACCTTTGCTGCCAGAAGTGCCTTACAGATATCTGCCTCCGACACCTTAAAATGTCTGCAGATCGCAATCGCAGTCAGCGCGTTGTATACCGAAAATCTTCCCGGCATCGCGATTTCCGCATGGAAATTCATCAATCCGGTCACATCAAAGGCGATACCGAGATGTCCCTGTCTGTTTGTAAACTGCAGGTTCTGTGCGCGCAGGTCGGCTTTTTTAGACATGCCGTAGGTTTCCAGACTGCAGGTATGCTCCTTTGTAATAAGCTGCCAGTGCACATCGTCACAGTTTGCAATCCCGATGCGGCACTGTTTAAACAGCAGACTCTTACAATGCGCATATTCTTCAAAGCTCCCATGCTCGTTCGGTCCGATATGATCCGGCTCCAGATTTGTAAAAATACCGAAATCGAATACAAAGCCCTGGGTCCGGTGGAGCATCAGTGCCTGAGAGGAAACCTCCATTACAACGGTATCACAGCCAGACTCCACCATTTTGGCAAAATATTCCTGCAAAAGATACGATTCCGGCGTCGTATTGACCGCGTGAATATGCGTGTCTCCGATGATTATTTCAATGGTTCCGACCAGTCCTACCTTTCGTCCCGCATTTTCCAGGATGGATTTTACCAGATAAGTGGTCGTCGTCTTACCCTTCGTTCCGGTGATGCCGATCGTCGTCAGTTTTTTTGCCGGATGGTCAAACCACGCCGCAGATACGAACGCGAGGGCATAGCGGGTATCCTCCACCCGGATCAGGGTCGTTTCCGACTGTTTCGGAAGCTCTACTTCTTGGGACACGATAATCGCAGCCGCTTTTTTCTCTGCAGCCTCTGCGGCAGCCTGATGTCCGTCAAAATTTGCCCCCTTGATACAGACAAACAGACAGCCTTCTACAATTTTTCGGGAGTCATAAACGACCGCCGTAATTTCTTTTTCCAGATTTCCTCTTTCACAGGTAAAGGTAAGCTCACTCAAAAGCTCTTTCAATGCTTTCATGAAATCGGTCTCCTTTCCGATCCGCTGCAGTTTCGCAGGAACGAACTATTACAATTTACAATCATAGCATATTGGCAGACATCCTGCAATTTAGTACAGATTTTTCACCTTAAATTCGCGCTCTACCTCGCGGCGCTGATCCTTCTTTGCAATATCCTGCCGCTTGTCGTAGAGCTTTTTGCCGCGGCAGAGACCGATCTCCATCTTTGCGCGCCCGTCCTTAAAATAGACCTGCAGCGGCATGATCGTATAGCCTTTTTCCTTACATTTTGCAGCAAGCTTTAAAATCTCCGCTTTGTGCAGCAGAAGTTTTCTCGTGCGCAGCGGATCTTTGTTGAACAGATTTCCCTTTTCATAGGGGGAAATATGCATGCCATAAACGTACATTTCGCCGTTGTCTTCCTGTATAAACGCTTCTTTAATGCTGCACTTTCCAAGGCGCAGGCTCTTTACCTCTGTCCCGGCGAGTGCAAGACCGGCTTCCCAGGTCTCCTCTACAAAATAATCGTGATATGCTTTTTTATTGTTCGCGACCAGTTTCTGTGCTGATTTTGCCATCGTTTCCTCTCTTTTCCGCCTCTTCCAGCTCAAAATCCACCGTTCCGGCATACCGATTTGCACCCGTCACCCGAACCGTCACCGTTTCGCCCAGCTGATAGGTTTTGCCTGTGTGTTCGCCGACCAGCGCAGAGTTTTCTTCCTCGAAGATAAAATAATCGCTGCGCAGGCTCGATACCGGAACCAGTCCTTCTACCGTATTCGGAAGCTCTGCATAAAAGCCCCAGCCCGTCACACCGGAAATGACTGCTTCCATCGTCTCCCCGATATATTTTTCCATATACTGCGCCTTTTTCATCTTTTCACAAATGCGCTCCGCCTCGTCCGCACGCCGCTCTGTCTCGGACGAATGCTTTGCTACACCGTTTAAAATGTCCTCGTAATGCTCTTTTCGCTTTTCGTTTAACCGTCCCCGCAGAAACTCCTTGATAATCCGGTGAATCTGCAAATCGGGATATCGTCTGATTGGAGACGTAAAATGGCAATAATGTGTTGCTGCCAGTCCAAAATGTCCGCTGCAATCCGGCGAATAGACCGCGCGCTTCATGCTGCGCAGAATCAGTCTCGACAGCATCGCTTCCTCCGGCGTCCCTTCGATCTGATCCAGAAGCTTTTGCAGCTGCTTCGGATGGACATCTGCCCCGTTTTCCTGACGTTTTCCCTGTTTGCGCCCGATATGCAGCCGATAGCCGAAATTTCCTAAAAATACGGACAACTGCTGCATTTTTTCCGGATCTGGGTTATCGTGTACGCGGTATAAAAACGGCTCCTCCATCCAGTAAAAATGCTGTGCCACCGTCTCGTTTGCCGCCAGCATAAAATCCTCGATCAGCTTCGTCGCGTCGTTTCGCTCATGCGGGTGAATCGACAGCGGCTCGCCGTTTTCATCCAGTTCGATCTTGCTTTCCGGAAAATCAAAATCCACCGCGCCGCGCTCTTTTCGCTTCTGCCGAAGCACCTTCGAAAGCTTCGCCATCTCTGTAAGCATCGGCGCTTCGTCGCAGTATGCTTCCCAAAGGGCTTCGTCGCCGTCCAGAATTTTTTGCACCTGCGTATAGCTCATGCGCTTGTCCACACGGATCACCGATTCCACAATCTCATAATTGCCGATAGTTCCGCCCTTGTCCACTTCCATCAGGCACGACAGTGCCAGTCGGTCTTCCCCGGCATTTAGCGAGCAGCACCCGTTGGACAGCTCCTTAGGAAGCATGGGAATCACGCGATCCGGCAGATAAACGCTCGTTCCCCGTTCCTTTGCCTCCCAGTCCAGCGCGGAATTTTCCTGCACATAGTCTGCAACGTCCGCAATATGAACACCCAGCAGCCATCTGCCGTCTTTTTCTTCAAGGCTGACTGCATCATCCAGGTCCCGCGCGTCCTCGCCGTCGATCGTCACCATCCGTATCGCCCGGAGATCACGCCGCATCACGCAATCCGTCTCGCTGACCGGCTTGGAGACGCGCTGTGCCTGATTCAATACCTTTTCCGGAAATTCATCCGGAATGCCAAGGGCACGCACAACAGAGAGCATATCGATGCCCGGCTCATCTCTTCCGCCCAGCACCTCTATGATCTCGCCCTCCGGACTTTTGCCCTCTTCCCGGCTCTCGATATATTCTGCAACGACCTTCGCACCGTCATAGGCATCCTTTTTCTTTTCCCGCGGGATAAAAATATCCGGCAGCTTTTTGTTGTCCGGCACGACAAAGCCAAAGTTTTCGCTCGACTGGTACAAACCAACTGCACGCAGAAGCTTCTTTTCTGCGCGCACATACCGTCCGCGCTTGGTCTGCTCTATTTTCCCCTCTTCCAGAAGCTCCTCCAAAATACGCTTTAGCTCGCGCCGGTCTTCCGGTTTTACCTGCATGAAGATTGCGAGCTCCTTTTCTTTCATCGGGACGTACTTTTCGTCCTCCACCAGCTCACAGATCAGTTTTTTTCTCTTTTCCAATAAATCTTCCATATATCACCTGTTATAAAATGAAACGGCGCCTTCCGCGCTACCGCAGTGCGATAAAGTGCTTTTTTAGCTATCAGCAAAGCTGATAGCTAAAAAAGCACCCCGCCGTGCGGAGTGCTTTCGTAACATTCTGTACTTCTTATCCACGATATGCGCTCAGACAATACCGCTTATCAGTCCCAGATTCTGGTGATGTTCAGAATTACTGCAACTACCATGAAGCCGATTGCCAGCCATTTGGTAATTTTAACAAGCAGTCCTTCCATAGAACGACCTTTGTTCTTTCCCCAGTAGGTCTCTGCACCGCCTGCGATAGCGCCAAGTCCTGCATCTTTGCCTTCCTGCATCAGAACCAGAACTGTCAGGGCAATACACATCACTATAAAAATCACCGTTAAAATAATTCTCAGAATCTCCATGTTTCCTCACAATCCGCCGTTTTCCGGCTCTCCGTCCACATTTCATCTTTCTCTGCATTGATACCTCTCAATGCGAAACACATTGATTGTAACATGAACGCTTCCAGAAAGCAAGATGCGATTCATAACAATAGAATGTTCGCAGAGTGTGCATTCTATTGTATTGCGAATGGCGCGTGTAAACCGTGAACGGAACCTCCATGCCGCTCAGCCAGTTTACAGAACTTTCCAGAGCAGCAACAGCAAAAGGATCACCGCCGCCAGTCCGGCAAGATAGGCAAGTCCGATGAGAAGCGCCGCTTTGAGCGCTCCCATCGCATACCAGAAACGTTCTTTTTTATTCAGGGAGGAATCTTCCCACGGCCGGTCGTTTTTGACCTTCGGAACTTCTCCCTCCCGTCTTTTTTTTCGTCCGGAAAAAGGGGCAAACAGAGACGGCGTTTCGATACCGCTCATGTCCGCGATCACGCGGCCGTCGTCCTCTTCTTCCTGCTTATCCGTTCCCATTATTTATCGTAGAGATGGCAGACAACGTAATGTCCGGGTTCCACCTCTTTCTGAACCGGCGCTTCATGCTTGCAGCGCTCCATGCAGTGGGCACAGCGGGTGTGGAACTTACAGCCCTCCGGCGGATTTGCAGGGGAAGGGATCGAGCCTTCCAGCACGATACGGTTCATCTTCGCTTCCGGATCCGGGATCGGAATTGCAGAGAACAGGGCTTCCGTGTAAGGATGCAGCGGATTACGGAAAATATCCTCTGTCGTTCCGTACTCTACCAGATTGCCCAGATACATAACGCCGACGGTATCGGAAATATATTCGACTACCGACAGGTCATGGGAAATGAACAGGTAGGTCAGGCTGTATTTTTCCTGCAGCTCCTTTAACAGGTTAATGATCTGCGCCTGAATCGATACGTCCAGCGCAGATACAGGCTCGTCACAGACAACGAATTCCGGATTTAAGGCAAGTGCTCTTGCGATACAGATACGCTGTCTCTGTCCGCCGGAGAACTCATGGGGATACCGGTCTTTGTGGAAGGGCTGCAAACCGCAGTTATCCATAACCTGATCGATATAGTCATTTAATTCTGCCTTGGGAACCAGATTGTGCTCCCGAACCGCTTCGCCGATGATCTCACCGACAGGAAGACGGGGAGAAAGGCTGGAAAACGGATCCTGGAAGATGATCTGCATTTTTGTACGCATCTTTCGCATCTCTTTGGAAGAAAGGTCATAAACCTCTTTTCCGTTAAACAGCACCTGTCCGCCGGTTTTTTCGCCGGACAGACGCAGGATGGTACGTCCGGTCGTCGTCTTGCCGCAGCCGGACTCGCCTACCAGACCCATGGTGGTTCCGCGCTTTAAGTTAAAGGTTACGCCGTCAACAGCCTTGACCTGTCCAACGGTTTTACCAACCATGCCGCCTTTGATGGGAAAATATTTTTTCAGCTGATTGACCATCAGAATATACTGCGGATCATATTCTACCGGTGTAAAATTCTTATCGATTGGCTGCATTTATTTTCCCTCCTTCTTATCGTAATAGCGATAGCAGCTGACCTTATGTGTCTCGGACAGGCTGATCTCGCAGGGGTATTTTCCATCGCATTCCGGACAGCGCATTTCGCAGCGGTCGCGGAAATAGCAGTAATCCGGCATGTTGACCGGGTTCGGCACCTTGCCGGGAATGGAATAAAGCTTATCGACCTTTTTGCCGATCACCGGTTTGGAAGCCATCAGACCGATTGTGTAAGGGTGGGAAGGATTTGCAAAAATCTCCTGTACCGTACCTTTTTCCACAACACGTCCTGCATACATAACAACAACGTAATCCGCCATCTCTGCAATCACGCCCAGATCGTGGGTGATCAGCATGATGGAGGAATTGATTTTATTTTTCAGGTTGCGCAGCAGATCCAGAATCTGTGCCTGGATTGTTACGTCCAGTGCCGTTGTCGGCTCGTCTGCGATGATGATTTTCGGGTTACATGCCAGCGCCATTGCGATCATGACACGCTGACGCATACCGCCGGAGAGCTCGTGGGGATACATCTTGTAAACGCCTTCGCTGTTTGCAATACCGACCATCTCCAAAAGCTCAATGGTACGGGCTTTGATCTCTTCCTTGCTCTTTCCTTCGCCGTCATGCAGCTCGATTACTTCTTCTACCTGTTCCCCGATACGAAAAACCGGATTCAGGGAAGTCATAGGCTCCTGGAAAATCATGGACATATAATTGCCGCGCAGCTTCTGCATCTTCTCCATCGGAGTTTTTGCAATATCATATGCCTTATCGCCCAGGTTTAAGCGGATCTGACCATCTACGATCTGACCCTGGGGACGCTGCAGCAGCTGCATCAGGGATAAGCTGGTTACGGATTTACCGCAGCCGGACTCGCCTACGACGCCAACCGTCTTGCCGATAGGAACCCCAAAGCTTACGCCGTCAACGGATTTTACCGTTCCGACGTCTGTAAAGAAATAGGTATGCAGATTATCAAATTCCACTGCATTTTCCGGATTGTGCATCTGTGTCAGATATTCCTGCTCCGGAACATTTTTACGCTTGTACTGTTTTTCATACTGACCTGTAATCTTACGGTTCTCTCTGGAAATCCGTCTGGATTCTTTCGCGGAGAGATAGCCTTCCAGATGTTTTTTTGCCATAGCTGGTTCTCCCTCCTTATCGTTTCATCTTCGGGTCGAACGCATCGCGCAGACCGTCGCCTACAAAGTTAAAGCCAAGTACTGTGATCAGCAGACAGATACCTGCCGGGATCCAGATAAACCAGTAGTTGGTCATAACGTAAGCATTGTTGACGTCGTTGATGATGTTACCCCAGGATGCAAACGGGAACTTAACACCCAGACCTAAGAAGGAAAGAGTTGCTTCCGTAATGATCGTACCGCCAAGGCTCATCGTACAGGTTACGATCAGCTGCGGGATAACGTTCGGAACCAGGTGACGGAAAATCCGCTTGGAAGCGCGGATACCGCAGGCTTCCGCGGCTGTCATAAATTCCTGCTCTCTCAGGGAAAGGATCTGTCCACGCACCAGACGTGCGATAGACGGCCAGCCCAGGAAACCGAGAACCAGCATCAGATAAAGCATACGGATCTGGGGATCGAGCTGCATGGCATCCATTGCAGCACCCAGAATGATGATCAGGGGTGTGGACGGAATACAGTAGAAAATATCTACAATACGCATGATCAGGTTATCCACCCATTTTCCGAAGTATCCGGCGATACCGCCCAGCAGGATACCCAGGAACGCTTCAATAAATACAACGATAAATCCGATAACCAGGGATACACGACCACCGTACATCAGACGGGTCAGCATATCCATACCGTTTGTATCGGTGCCGAGCCAGTGGGTTTTGGAGGGACCTGCATAACGATCATATACATAGGTTTCCTTCGACTGCAGCACAGACCAGGTTTTGGAATCAGGTTTGTAGGTGATGGTGTAGGTGTATTCCTCACCGTCTGCATCGGTGTATACAAATTCTTTGGTGTCGCTGTCGATGGCATCTGCCAGCTTTTCTTTAAAATCACGGCTGATGACAACGCCGTTTTCCTTTGCCTGTACAACGAAACGGCTGACATAACCAATCTCATCGCTGCCGGATAAAATATTTCCATCTGCGTCCATCGTATAATCCTGACCGTCCGCAGTAAAAGAAGCTTCTCCGTTTGCATAAGCCTTTAACGCTTCATGCTTGACTGCAAAAGTCAATCCAGAAGCCTCTGCGCCGTCTGCAGCGTTTACAATGTCCTTTGCTGCAATTGCCAGCACTGTGCCGTTGCTGGAGATCAGATAAAGATCTTCGCCCTCTTTCTCCACGTCATAGGTCACATCTTTATACTCAAAGCTTTCTGCATTCTTGCCGATGGCAAGCATCAGCTGTGCCTGCAGAATGGAGCCAAACTCCTGTCCGTCATTGATCGTATAACGCAGATCGTTATTTTTTACCACACCCACATACTCTTTGTCCATGTGTGTGTAAGTATAGAACTGTTCATCCTGTCCGTAAGGGCTTACCAGACCGCCGATAAAGGAAAAGACAAACATAACGACCAGCATAGTCAAGCCAACTACTGCCAGTCTGTTTCTGAAAAACCGTTTTGCAACCAGTGCGCCGGGGGACAGCACTTTGACACGACGGTCGTCATTTAAGGACAGTTCCTGCTCTATTTTTTCTTCTGTCGCTTTCTTTTCTTCCTGCATCATGCTCTCCTCCTTTCTTATGCAATCCGGACACGGGGATCAACCACCGCGTACAAAATATCGGAAATCAGGTTTCCGGCAAGGGTCAGGATTGCCAGAAACGTCATATAAAACATGGAAAACGGAATATCGCCGGACACCATCGCCTGATAAGAGGTATAGCCGATACCCGGGATTGCAAACAGTGTTTCTGTGATCAACGCACCGGAAAACAATCCAGGCAGGGAACCGCCGACAACTGTAACGAGGGGAATCAGGGTATTACGGAACGCATGGTGATAAATAACCTTTTTCTCGGAAAGTCCCTTTGCACGCGCAGTACGGATATAATCCGCATTTAATACTTCCAGCATATTTGTTCTCGTATAACGCATCAGGGAACCGACAGAAACGATCACCAGTGTAATGATCGGCAATACCAGATGGTTTGCCTTATCCAGGAACTGTCCCCAGGAATCCAGCTGTGCATAGTTACGTCCCACCAGACCGTATAAATCAAACCAGCCCAGCTTAACGGAGAACAGCAGCTTTAACAGCGTCGCAAAAAAGAAGGTCGGCAGCGAAATACCCATCAATGCACCTGCTGTGATCAGGTAATCCGCTCTGGAATACTGCTTCGTTGCTGCTACAACCCCCAACGGGATCGCAATGATCAGCTGTAATACAAAGGAAATCGCGCCCATCACAAAGGAAAGCCAGATAACTTCCTTGAATTTGTCCAATACCGGTACCGTATATTTCCAGCTGTCTCCGAAATTGCCCTTCAGTGCATCGCCTGCCCAGGTCACAAAACCGAGTACGATCGGTTTGTCCAGACCGTAGGATGCATTTAACTGTTCCATCCATTCATCATAGGATTTTGCACCTGCTCCCTGTGAAAGCTGCATCGCTCTCGTTTCCACAAAAGAGCCGGGAAGACATCTCATCAGAGTGTAAATGATGAAGGATACGCAAAATAAAATCATGACTGACAAAAGCAGTCTCTTGACGATATATTTCCGCATAAAAAAACTCTCCCTTTGTTCTTATCGATTCCCTTCTTCCGCTGTATATCAAGCGGCCGCCTGCCCCAGGCAGCTCCTTGATATACAGCATCGCCCCTGATCTCCTCCTTAGAGGAAGATCAGGGGCATAAGCCTGCAGTCTGTGCGTATTAAGCTGCACAGGAATCGCCGTCGTTTAGTTTAACTCCAGCGTTTCAACTTCGCTCATCCAGCTCCAGTAAGGAGTCATATCAGGAGTCAGAGTGCTGATGTTGATACGTTCGCTAGAGAAGATGAAGCATTCACTTCTCTGGTAAACAGGAACTTCAACGCCCCAGTCCATGATAATCTCCATGGCTGCTTTATACAGGCTCTTTCTATATGTCTGGTCAACGGACTGACGTGCTGCAACGATCATTTCATCCAGCTCAGAATCATTGATCTTGTAGTAGTTGGTCGCGCCCTTGCTGTGATACAGCTGATACATATCAGGGTCAGAAGTTGCGCTCCAGGCTGCTACCCACATTTCTGCTACACCGGACTGATAGCTCTGATACAGTTCAGATGCAACTGCGATATCATTTACAGTCAGAGTAAAGCCGATCTTTGCAAACGCGTCTGCCGCATTCTTTAACAGCAGGAAGGAAGGATGATCACCGGAGCCGCCTGCACCGATGTTTACCTGATAGCCAAGCTTAGCGCCTTCGGGAGCTGCTGTCAGCTTGCCGTCTTCTACGGTGTAGCCAGCTGCTTCAAAGAAGCCAAGTGCTGCCTGTGCTGCTGCTTCATATTTTTCTTCTGCGCTCATGCCGTCAGTGTAGATCGGATTGCCGTCTACATCAGTAGAATAAGCGATCTGGTAACCGTCGTCTGTTACCTGAGGTGCTGCCCAGGAGGTATTGGAGATCGGGTAGTTGATTACAGAAGCGGAATCGCCGTAGTAGGAATCAATACCTTCATCACGATATACTGCAAGGATAGTTGCAATTGCCTTACGCAGATCCTTGGACTGCTCGGATGCAGGATCGCTGCCAACCTTGATGTTGTCTGCGCTCATGGCAATATAGCCATAACCGAGGAAATCATACAGACGCAGTGTGATCACGTCGCCGTCGAAATCTTCGCTGCCGCCGTTGTATTCCGTAATCTGGTTACGAACCTCGGTAGAGTAGGAAGGATCTGCGATATCGATGGTGCCGGACTCTACACCGACAACCTTATCGTCTTCCTGAGTTTCCAGGAAGTTCAGATGCTTGACCTTAGGCTCGCCCTTGAAGTAGCTCGGGTTGGAATCCAGATAAACAACACCGTTGGTGAACTCCTTGAAGGTGTAAGGACCAGCACCCATCGGAGCGGTGGTTACGGAACGAACCTTGGAAAGGTCACCCTTTTCAAAACCGAACTTGTTGTTGTCATAATCATACAGGGATGCATCGCCGTAGTAGCTCAGAGGAGCGATTGCAAAAGAAAGCTGATAGATCATGTTAGCGGCAACTTCGGTAGTTACAACTCTCATGCTGTAGTCGCCGGTTTTCTGGATACCTTCGATATGGTCTGCAGAATCGCCGGTTTTTACACCAACAGTGGAGTAATTGTAAACATCTTCCGGAATCAGATCAGACAGAGCAGAGCCTGCTGTCTCAGCTTCCATGGAAGAGAAGTTCCATTCATACTGATTTCCAATGGCCATAAAGAAATCCTTTGCAGTAGCGCCGTCAGCCAGCTCGAAACCCCAACCAGCTGCTGCAGAGGTAACGTCGGTAGCGCCGTTCTCTGCCATGTAATCAACGATTTCCTGTGCAAATGCAGTACCACCGTCATTTACTGCAGCCCAGAAAGCGGTCTGCTGATCTTCTGTCCACAGAGAGAAGTCTGTGTTGTCTTCGCCTGCTGCTGCGATCAGGGAAGACAGAGTTGCCATACCTTCCCGGTACTCATCCATACCAAGGATCGGCTGGCTGTACAGAGTTGCAGAGCCGTCGTAGGTAGGATCGCAATATACATACATGCTGAAAATTACATCATCAATTGTGATCGGTGTTCCGTCAGAGAAGGTCAGATCATCGCGAATGGTAACGTCATAATAAACGGAACCGTCGTCGTTCTGAGTCATCTCCAGATCAGAAGCGGTATAATAGGTATAGTCTGTTCCGTTGTAAGAACGAGTCTCACCTTCGATACCTTTCTCAACAATAGCGCCCTGTCTGTCAGATCCTACCAGAGGGATCTGAGTCATATCAACGATATGCTGATCTTCTGCGCTGGCTGCAAAGAACGGAGAGAATTTTCCCTCAAAATGTGCGCTGGATGCTACCAGAGTATCCGCGCCGCTTGCAGATGCACCAGCATCTGCTGTCTCTGTTGTGCCTTCCGTAGCAGGTGTTGTCTCTGTCTTGCCGGAGCCATTGCTGCTTCCGCAGCCAGCCAGAGAACCGGTCACCATGGTAAGCGCAAGCAGAGCTGCAAGAGCCTTGTTCGCCTTTTTCATGTGAATCCTCCTTTTTTTTTGAAAAAAACACCGTTTGCATCCTTTTTATTTCATGCAGATACACAGGAGTTTTTTTCTTAAAAATTGTACATTTGTTGCAGAATATACCGGTTCTCACAGCTTTTCCGCCCCTGTGATCGCCGTACCTGCAGGTTACATCGGCCCATTTTCTTTTCCTTTCGTCAAAGTATTAGCCAATGTTTAAACATATTACTATCTTTTTTGCTTTCTGTCAATCCTATTCCGTGTCAAAAATACATTTTTCCATCACAGTCACACACGTTTCCATGTGTATTTTTTAACGTTTTTTAAAAGTTCAAGTGTGGCAGCGCCCATAACTACTTCTATTAGGAGGAACGGAATGGAGAATAAAATTTCGTTGCTGTGACGCGTTAACTCAATGAGTTCTCCTATGACGGACACTCCTGCTGCTGCGATGCAGACTCCGCTGCGCAGCGGTATTTTGCACACTGTCTGCTGATAAACGTATTCCCGAAGCGGATATTCCTTGCCCAAAAGCCTTGCACATGCCCACGCGAGGCTGCAGGCTGCCGCCAGCTGCACTGCATATGGAAGCAGCACGAAAATGCTTCCCTGTAATCCCACAGACGGTACGCAGCCTGCGGCGATCGTCAGCAGGATGACCGCAATTCCGGCTGCCGCCATCGCGGTGGATTTCTTTTTCCACTCTTTTTCTGACAGTTCACAGGCATATCGACTGCCCTCATATTGATAGTCACCGTTTTGTGTTTTCCTGAAATCGTCCAGATAGGCCCGGCGGCGATGGGATTTTGCAGAAGACTGGGCGTCTGCTTCTTTGGGCGAAGCAGCCCCCGGAGCCTTGGCAAACTTGGATTCTGTGGCTTTAGAAGGCTCCGAGTCCGTTTTTTTAGGGGGTATATTTCTCTGATTATTTGAAGTCATGTTGAAATCCATCCTTTGTTTTGATTTTATCATTGCAATTCCTTGCTGTCATTTATTAATAATTCTATAGTTGACAAGATCATTTTTTTATTTTATCATAACCATATGAAACGGGTTTTGTGACCGTGAGACTGACTCAGAGCAGTCCAGACGGGGTGCTCGTTTCTTTTTTTGTTCACCGCCATCTCCTTTATACTCAGTGCGTATATTCTATCACACTTTTTTCAAATGGCAACCTCCAGTTTCCGGGAGCAAAAAAACCGGCAGGCATTTTTCAATGTCCGCCGGTTCTCTTTTTTATGACAATAGAATACTCGCAGAGCGCGCATTCTATTTTTATGCAATTTTCACTGCCATGCAATGTGCCGCAGCAATTAACTTATCTGCCGAACTGCATATCGTTGTTGCCGGAAGTGGTCTCCCACATTTCAAGCATGTTGATCGGGTCGTTGTAATCTGCCAGCCAGCCTTCACGAGCGAAGTCGAACTGACCGTCTTTTCTCTCGTTCAGGAATACGGACCACTCACGAGTCTCAACGGTTACGTTGATACCGATCATAGCGAAATCCTGCTGGATTGCTTCACCGATCTTAACATTACCTTCGGAATCGTTGGTCAGGTAAGTCATGTTGATGGGGGTATTTGCGGAAAGCATGCCGCTTTCATCGAATTCATAGCCAGCGCTCTTTAACAGTTCGATTGCTTTCTCTGTGTTGCCCTCCATATCGGTAGGATTGAAGTAACCAACGTTCTCTTCATCCGGATAGGTGTAAGCGTCATCATTTGCTCTGAACTCACCGCCATTGCCATCGCTCATGCCGGCAGGAATGAAGGTATTGGCAACTTCCTGGTTTGCCTGTGCGATCGCATCAACGATATACTGACGGTCGATCAGCAGGGTGAATGCTTCTCTCATTGCTGCAGCCTCTTCAACCGTCTTGCCTGCAAACAGCTCGCTGTTTACATTGAAACCGCAGTAGTAAGTTCCCAGAGTAGGGATCTTGTGATATTCAGGGGTATCCTTAACGGTAGCCATCATATCGGTAGGAATGGTATCTGCAAACTGCAGGGAGCCATCCTGGAATGCATTGTAAATTGCTGTGTCATCAGCGCTCAGCATGAAGTTGATCTTTGTCATGGAAACCTTGTCAGCTGCCCAGTAGTTGGGGTTGGGCTCATAGGTCATGGACTCGTTATGCTTCCACTCGGTCAGTACGAACGGGCCGCTGCCTACGAAACCAGCTTCCAGTGCCCATGCACCGGGGTTGGTGTCAGCGCCGTCAGCAGCTTCTACAGCCTGCTGAGGTACAGGATAAAAAGCAGGGAATGCGCACAGGTCAAGGAAATATGCGCAGGGTGCGTTCAGATGAGCAGTAAAGGTCTTGCCGTCTTCGCTTGCTTCGATATCCAGAGTGCCGTCATCCTTAGTTGCAAATACGGAGCACAGGTAAGAATAGTCAGCAGCTGTGTTTTCATCTGCCAGACGGTTCCAGCTATACAGAACGTCATTTGCATCCAGAGCTTCGCCGTCAGACCACTTTAAACCATCCTTCATCGTGAAGGTATAGGTCATACCGTCTTCGCTCATTTCATAGGAATCTGCCAGTTCGGGAACCAGCTGACCGTTCTCATCGTATGCAAATAAGCCGGAGAAGTTCAGGATTGCCAGGCATGCACCGTCAACAGTGGAGTTCAGCGCGGGATCCAGTTTGTCGGGCTCAGATGCAATCTGAAGATCCAGGGTGTTGGTAGGAGTCTTTGCAAAACCGAAGTATTTATAGCCGAACAGGTTGGCATAGATGTTCTCTACATCGGTCTTCTGCAGGTAGCTGTCGTTGTAGTAGTACAGCGGAACAACTGCCCAGGTGTTCATCAGCTCGTCCTCAGCCTCATGCATCAGCGCTTCACGCTTTACAAGATCTGTCTCCGATCTGATCGCAGCGATTCTTGCATCATAATCCTCCCATGCCGGAGCAGCTTCGCTGCTGGGTCCATGCTCACCGGTTGCTGCTGCAGTGTCTGCTGCTTCAGTGGATTCTGCTGCAGCGGTGTCTGCTGCTTCTTCTGTTGTTGCTGCAGGAGCGCTTGTATCAGCTGCTGTGGAACCACAAGCTGCCAAAGAAGCGGTCATGCAAGCTGCCAGCACAAGTGCCAGATACTTCTTTTTCATAATGTCTTCCTCCTTTAAAGATAGATAATGAAAAATAATATATACCCAAACAGTCCGCTAAATCTGCGTCCTGTCCAAGCGTCAAAATTACTGCCGGTTATTTATTCCAGCATGCTACCTGATGTCCGTTGCCGCGATCTGTCAAGGACGGGCACTCCTGGGCGCACTTTTCCGTGGCATAGCGACATCTGGTACGGAATGCACAGCCGCTTGGCATGTGCAGAGGGCTCGGGACATCCCCTTCGAGAACGATTCTCTGCCGTTCCTTTGCCATCTTCGGATCCGGATAGGGAACTGCACTTAAAAGAGACTGTGTATAAGGATGTATGGGATTGTCATTTAATTCATTGGAATCTGCGATCTCCACGATCCTGCCCAGATACATTACTGCAATTCTGTCAGAAATGTGATGGACAACCAACAGGTCATGGGCAATGAACAGATAGGCAACGCCCAGCTTCTCCTGCAGCTCTTCAAACATGTTGATGACCTGTGCCTGAATGGAAACATCCAGTGCACTGACTGCTTCGTCACAGACGATAAATCTCGGATTGGTGGCAAGTGCTCTCGCAATACCGATACGCTGTCTCTGACCGCCGGAAAACTCATGTGCATAACGGGTTGCATGCTCTGCATTCAAACCGACCAGCTCCATCAGATGCAGGATCTTGTCTCTTCTTTCCCCTCTGGAGGTGTAAAGCTTGTGGACATCCAGAGGCTCGCCGATGATATCCTCGACTGTCATGCGGGGATTTAAGGAAGAATAGGGATCCTGGAACACCATCTGCATCTGTCTGCGCATATGTCCGATGCTCTTTTCATTCACTCTCTCCCCATCGAAAAAGACGTCGCCGGAGGTCGGTGTATACAGACGCAGCAGAGATCTTCCTACAGTCGTCTTGCCGCAGCCGGATTCTCCTACCAGACCGAGGGTTTCTCCCGGCTTGATGGAAAAGGAAACGCCGTCCACCGCTTTTAAGGGTGTGGTTTTCATAAATCCGGTTTTGATCGGGAAATACTGTTTTAAATCCCGTACCTCCACCAGATATTCGCTTTTGTTTTTTACTTCTTCGCTCACTGTCTGCCTCCTTTTTCTTCCTCCATGGCTGCCTTTACGTTCAGCCAGCAGGATGCGAAATGACCGTCAGGCATTTGCATTTCCGGCGGCTGCTCTTCGATACAGATCTTCATCGCTTCCTCGCAGCGTGGGCAAAATGCACAGCCCTTTGGCATATTTAAGAGGTTGATCGGTGTTCCCGGAATCGGGATAAGCTTTTCGCCGATTCTGTCCACATTCGGAATGGAACGCAGCAGACCTTTCGTATATTCATGGTGCGGACGGTAGAAAATATCTTCTGCCGTACCTCTTTCACAGACTCTTCCGCCGTACATAACGATAATTTCATCGCACATGTCCGCGATAACACCAAGATCATGGGTTACCATGATGATTGCCATGCCGAGCTTTTTCTGCAGGGACTGCATCAGCTCCAGAATCTGTGCCTGGATCGTAACATCCAGGGCAGTCGTAGGTTCGTCTGCAATCAGGATATCAGGCTCACAGGCCAGCGCCATTGCGATCATGACACGCTGGCGCATACCGCCGGATAATTCGTAGGGGTACTGTTTCACACGCTTTTCCGGTTCATTGACACCAACTAAAGTCAGCATCTCAATGGCTCTTGCCTCCGCCTCTTTCCCTTTTCTGTCCGTGTGAAGCTCAATGGCTTCCCTTAACTGGTTGCCCACCGTAAATACCGGATTTAAGCTCGTCATGGGATCCTGGAAAATAATAGAACAGCATTTTCCACGGAACTCCCGCATCTGTTTTTCAGAAAATTCTGCAATATCCTGTCCTTTGTAAAGGATTTTGCCTTCTGTGATGCGGCCGTTCTTTTCCAGAATACGCATAATGGAATATGCGGTTACGGATTTGCCGGAACCGGATTCGCCGACAATACCGAGGATTTTGCCTTTTTCAAGGTTAAATGTAACACCGTTGACTGCCTTGACCTCTCCCTTGTCTGTGTGGAAGGAGGTATGCAGATTCTGCACGGAAAGGATATTCTCACTCATGGTCTTACCTCCTTAATTTCGGGTCAAATGCATCCCGCAGGCCATCGCCCAACAGGTTGAATGCCAGGGTGATCAGACAGATCATGCCGGCAGGGAATAACAGTTTGTAGGGATACTGGGTGATTCCGGCTCTTGCCTCGTTTGCAAGGGAACCGAGAGACGGCATCGGAGCCTGTACACCCAGACCGATAAAGCTTAAGAAGCTCTCTGTAAAGATCGCAGACGGAATCTGCAGCGCTGCTGCAATGATGATAACGCTGACGATATTCGGCAGAATATGACGGCGGATAATTCTGGAATCCTTCGCACCGCTGACTCTCGCCGCCAGAATGTATTCATTCTGTTTTACGGTCAGAATCTGACCGCGGACCATACGTGCCATGCCGGTCCAGTACAGCAGAGCAAATACGATAAACATGGAGATCATGTTGGTACCGATCTTCTGCAGCGCCGGAAATGCGTCGACATTGATAACCTCACGCAGTACGACAGACAGAAGAACCACCATCAGCATATCCGGCAGGGAATAAATGATGTCCACGATACGCATCATCACCATATCCACCTTGCCTCCAAAATAACCGGAAATACTTCCGTAAACAACGCCGATCAAAAGGACGATCACCGCTGCAAACAGACCTACCGTCAGAGAAACCCGGGTTCCGTAAATAACACGGATGAAATAATCACGTCCCATGCTGTCCGTTCCCATGATGTGAGGGAACACTTCTCCGCCCTCTGCCATGTAAGCCAGCTCTTTTTCGGAATAGGTAAAAGGTGCCATGTTGCCCGCCGCCTTATCACGGCTGCCATTTACGGTAATGATCTGGGAATATTTATAAGGTACCACATGGGGTACGATCAGAATCATTGCAATAATGACGATCAGGACAATAATACTGCCAACTGCCAGCGGATTTTTCATCAGCTTACGCATACCATCTTTAAAGAAGGATACCGATTCGCTCATAACATCCTGCTGTCTTTTTTCTTCATCAGTTGCTTTTTCAAATTTTTTCAGATCCACCTGAAAACTCAAAGGAGATTTCTTGGGCATCTGATCAATGCTATTGGTTTCGCTGCTCATTGCTTCCTCCTTTCTTATTCCAGTGTGATTCTGGGATCGATCAGCTTGTAAACGATATCGGTGATCAGGGTCATCGTAACCATCAGGGTTGCCAGGAAAATCGTCGTACCCATGATCATCGGATAATCACGGTTTGTAATACATTCTACAAACTTGGAACCAAGACCGCCGATCGTAAAAATGGACTCTACAACGAGAGAACCGGTCAGGATGGATGCCGTCATCGGGCCGACATAGGTAATAACCGGAATCAGGGCATTTCTCAGGGTATGCTTGAAGATGACCTTCCACTGTGCAACGCCCTTCGCCCGCGCGGTACGGACATAATCCTGTCCCAGAGTATCCAGCATACTCGTCTTGGTCAGTCGGGTGATGTAGGCCATTGGATATGCAGCAAGGGCAATGACCGGCAACACGTAGTTATGACTGGAGGAGCTCCATACCGGAACCCATTTTAATTTAATACAGAACACCAGCAAAAGCAGGGTACCCAGTACAAAGCTGGGCAGGGAAGTAAACAGCGTCGAGAAGAAAATGATCAGTCTGTCCGGCAGCTTGTTTCTGGTCAGAGCCGCAATGCTTCCCATCACTACACCGGAAATCAATGCTACTAAAACCGCCATGCCGCCAAGCTTTGCAGAAACACTAAAGGAACTGAAGATCGTCGTTTTAATCTCTCTTCCAGTCTTTGCAGAAACACCAAAATCACCGTGAAGCAAATTGTTCAGATATAAAAAGAACTGCTCCCAGACAGGCTTATCCAAATTAAAGCGCTGTTCCAGAACGCGCCTCACCTCATCCGAGATCGCTTTCTCTCCATCGAAAGGACCGCCGGGAATCGCGTTCATCGCAAAAAACGTAATGGCACAGACAATGAACACGGTCAGGATTGCAAGCAGTACTCTCTTCACAACATACTTTGTCAAATGTCAACACTCCTTTTCTTTCGCACATCCGTCTAGTAAATACACTTATTCGCTTCAGACGGACATTATGCTTAAATAAAAATCCCGGGCAACAAGACCCTCCTTTGGGCTCGTTACCTGCCGGGCTTTTTTCACTGGTGAAAACTATATCATAATTTTCTTATTCTTTCAAGTATTTTTTCGTTTGATAATATCGAAATAGCGTCCAAAAAAACGACCGGAATTTCATTTCTTTCCGGTCGTTTTTCACAAAATTTATTCTATTTTCTCCCTGTTGGCCGCCGTTTACGCGTGGAGTTTTTTCTCCAGCTTCTCTACGATTTCTTCAAAATATCCGTCTTCAAACGGAACCTTTAAGCCGCATTCCCGCAGCATTTCAGGATAAAATTTTGAAGCAGACAATCTACAGAGCGCAAGGTAGCTCTTCCATGCCTCTCTGTAATCCTCATCCATCCACACCTTGTACTGGAATGCGCAGCTTTGTGCCAGTACATAGTCAATATAATAAAACGGACTGTTGTAAATGTGCTGCTGTTTCTGCCAGAATCCCCCCTTGGAAAAGAACGGATCCTCTTCGTAATCCAGATGGGGCATGTAGATTTTTTCCAGTCTGCTCCACTCCCGGCGGCGTTCTTGCGGTGTCAGCTCCGGAGTTTCATAGACGATATGCTGGAACTCATCCACCATCGTTCCATATGGGATAAAACGGATCGCATCCTCCAGCTGCATGCTTAAGAAGTCCTTTTCACGATCTCCGAAAAATTCCTTCATCCACGGATCCGTGAAAAATTCCATCGACATGGAGTGGATTTCCGCAGTTTCCATCGTGATGTCCGCATGCTCCATGATCGGATCCTGCCCGGACAGATAGCCCTGAAATGCATGTCCGCATTCATGCGTGATCACGTCTACGTCGCCGCTGGTTCCATTAAAGTTAGCAAAGATAAAGGGAGAATGATACTGGTACAGATAGGTCATATAGCCGCCCTGTTTTTTATCCTTTCTGCCGAACACATCGAAGAGCTCATTCTCCATCATGAAATCGAAAAATTCTTTGGTTTCGGGAGACAGCTTTGCATACATCTTCTGTCCGCTCTCCAGAATTTCCTGTGCAGTGCCCACCGGATCGGGATTGCCTTCTTTGAAATAAACCTCGTTATCGATATAAGAAAGCTTCTCCAGACCGAGGCGCTTTCTTCTGATCTCGTGTACGCGCTCTGCAAACGGTACGAATACCTCCTTCACCTGTCGGCGGAAATTTTCGACATCGTTTCTGTCGTAGCTGTTACGGTTCATTCTGTAATAGCCCAGCTGAATATAATTGTCATAACCCATCGCCTTTGCCTGTGCGGTGCGGTTTTTTACCAGCTTGTCATAAATGTCATCCAGTTCATCCGCAACTGTCATAAAGTAATCGCTGTAAGCCTTCCATGCCTGTCTTCTTACGGTTCTGTCGTTTCCGGTCAGATAGGGACGCAGCAGGGACAGATTGCATACCTGCCCGTCAAACGGAATCTTCGCGGACGCGATCAGCTTATTGTACTGAGTCGTCAACGCGTTTTCCTCCTGCATCAGGCCGATAATGCTTTCATCCATACTCTTGATCGCATTGTCCATCGTCGCAAAGGCAACCTTGCCGATCTTTTCTTCCATAAAAGAACGATACGGCGATTCGTACAGTGCGCGCTGATAATCGGTTGCCAGACTGCTCAGCATCGGCGCTGTCTCATCGTAATAATCCTTTTCTGCCGCGTAAAACGGATCTGCGGTATTGCCGTCGTGACGGATTTCCGCAATCGTCATGGAATCCATCATATTCTGATAAACCTTATAATATTCCTGATGGATCTCCCAGAGTTCTTCTCCGCTTTTTGCTTCTTTGACCCGTTTGGTCAAAGTTTTAAACTGCTCCGCTGTTTTGTCATAATCGACCCTTTTATAGGGCATGTCTTTGAACTTCATACGCATTCTCCATTCCCCTGATAGATTTGATTTTGCAGACAGCTTAATCCCGCACCGCCGCCTGTCGGATCCTCTCCGCAAGTAAGGAAGGTTCCTGACTTTTCAGGATCCGCACCTGCTCATCCGGATTGCTGTAGCTGCTTTCCTTCGGCACAACTGTCACATCAATCCGATAATCCCAGTTGTAAACGCCGAATTCCTCTCCACTAATCCAGCTTAATTCCACCGGATAGATTGCGTCAAGCATTTTTTCAATATCCTCCGGATCGGAAAGGGTCACCTGGATTTCCTGATCCGAGATTTCTCCGGGTTCAAAGAAGCTGTCACTGTTTTCCTCTTCGCTGTCATCGTCATAATAATAGTAATCTACTTTGATCGATTCGATGTCATCTGCGCTCTGGTGGCCGGCACGGGCATAAACCTCAGCACCATCCTGCACAAGCAGGTCGTTTAAGGCCAAATAGGACCCATAGACCGGATAGGTCCAGGTGGTCATCATCGATGCATCCTTCTCCTCCGGATCCGCCATAGCAAAGGTCAGTCTTCCGTTTGGAAGCTCCGACGAGATCAGACTGTAATCATACTTCTTCATTTCCTCCTGCAGCGTCTTTAAGAGGGTCTGCTTATCTCCGGTGTAAAAGCTTTCCGTAACGCCATTATAATAGCTTACTTTCATCTTACCGACATTTGCCAGAAAATCCGGGTCATTTAACTGATATCGCTCCCGCTGGTAGGAAGCATCCCGCATTACAGTATCAATTTCAGAACGGTTTTCGTTTGAATCGGCCAAAAAGCGACGGTATACCTTTCTGCCGCTCTCCATGGTATAGCAGACCACCCATCTGACATAGCGTTTCTCTTCCTTTGGGTTAATTTCCTCTGCAGAAATCTCTGTCTGCGCTTCCTCCTCCCTAAAGCTCCCCGGCATTCCGGCATCCTGCCATCTCTTCTGCATCCGGATTGCCGCATCGATCGTCTTTTCCTCGGTTGAATTCATCCGTCGGAGCATCCGATCATCGAAAGCCTCATACATAATGTCATCGGAGCCGAAGCTTTCGCCCTGATAATAACCAAAAGCCGTATAGTCATCTTCCATCGTCACAGACACGGCTGCAATGTTCCCTTTCTCCGGAATCCAGCGATCATAGCCTGCCCAGTCAAACTGAAAGCCTGCAAGGATCAAAACCGCTGCCGCTATACTGAAAATTCCGGCAAGCTTTCCATCCAATATGGTTTTTAACTCGCATCGGTAAATCAGGCGGATCACCACATGTCCGACAAGGACACCTACAATGCAGCCACCAAATAAAAACAGCCCCTTATTTGCTGCTACACGGGAAATGATCATGCCAACAGCAATGCCAAAGGGCACTGCCATCGCAGCCTCCAAAATACCCTTGAGGGGTGCAAATGCAATGGCATGCTCATAGCTTTCTGTTTTGCGCCTGCGGTAAAGCCAGAATGCAAACAGGCCTGCAGCCGCCGCACAGGCAAGAAGCAAAATACATTCTACCCCCACAGCCCTGCACCAGCCGCCTGCATTTTTATAGCTGCACAGTCGTCCTTCGTCTCTGTACCAGATATGACTCAGCAAGTCCCAAAAGCCTGCAAAGGGTGTCAGATAGCTTTTTTGCATCCACTGTCTTGCATCTGCACTGCAATAGCTGGCAAAAAACATCGTTTTTAATTCATCGATCAGGAATCTCACTGCCAGCTCATAGGAAAAAAGCACCGCGCATCCCAACAGCGCCGTCAGGATGTTTCCGGTCAGCATGACTGCCACAAGCGCCACCTGATACATCGCAATAAACGCAAGCTGCTCCACGAACCATGCCAGTAATGACTGTGCCGCCAGAATTCCTGTCATTCCATGAAATGCTGCGCCAATGATCCAGTCCAGCAAAAGTGCTGTCAGGGTAGAAAAGCTATAGACCAAAATTCCGTTTCCACAGATCAGCATATAACGCTTTTTTAAGGATTCCGGGACCGAAAAGTACAGATCTGTTTTTCTGCGGCTGTAAAGCCAGCAAAAGCCCTGCACGGCAAATAAAATTGCAAAAAAAGCAGCAAACAGGACGTGTATGAAGGAAAAGCCGATCACATCCGTGATCCTGGACTGAATCAGCTCCCGCAGGGACTCTGCGGCCTGCGCTGCATTGTAAACACTGTCATTTGCATAATTGTTCTGTAAACCAGTCAGTACAACCATCAGATACAGCGGACCGCAAAAGAGTGCCATCACCAGGCATAGCAAAAAAGTCCAGCTTCTTCTTCTGTTATTTTCCAGCCATTTAGCCCAGTACGATTTTTTTAATATCATAACCTTGCACCTCCGTCTCGCTGATAAAGATTTCTTCCAGGGAAAGGGGCAGCACTTCGTGGAACAGACAGTCTGCCGCTGCAAACATGGCGATCATCTCTTCTCTGCTTCCTCTGACTGTCAGAGTCAACAAAGATCCCCGTCTATCGCATTTTACAATGTCTAACTGCTTTAACAGCCGCTTCTCTTCCTCTTTGGAAGAAAAGACGCACTGGATTTTCTGGATGTTGCACTTCATCTCCTCCAGATCCTTCGATAAGAGCACGCCGCCCTGATGTAAAAGCCCCACATGATCGCAGATATCCTCCAGCTCCCGCAGGTTATGGGAGGCGATCACCGGAGTAAACTGCCGCTCCTGCATTTCTTTTGCAAAAATGCTTTTGACACTCTGGCGCATTACAGGATCGAGCCCGTCAAAGGTCTCGTCACACAGAAGGTACTCCGTCTTTGCGCTCAGCCCCAGCAGAATCGCGAGCTGCTTTTTCATCCCTTTGGAAAAGGTGCTGATCCTGCGTCTCGATTCCAGCCCGAAGCTGTTTAAGTATAAGTAAAACCGTTCCCGGTCAAAATTCCGGTACACGCTGCTGTAATAACGCTCCATGTCCTTCGGCGTCGCACCGTTGAAAAAGTACGGCTCGTCCGCGATAAAAAACAGCTTCGCCTTTGCATGCACATTGTCGTATACCGGCATATTATCCACAATCGCTAATCCGTCATCCGGCTTAAATACCCCGCACGCCAGGCGCAGCAGCGTACTTTTGCCCGCCCGTTTGTCCCGATCAGCCCGAAAACCTCTCCTTCCCGGACTGTCACGTTTACATTTTTCAGAGCTTCAATCCCGTCAAAGGATTTGCTCACGTTTTTCAGTTCTATCATGTTTTCCGCTCATTTCTGCGCACGCTTTTTGCGCATGTCGAGTTTGTGTCAAGTGCGCGCAGACACAAATCCCGCGATTGAAAAAATTTATTTTTCAATCTTCCTCTCATTCCGCTGCATGGGCTTTGGTCTCTTTTTGCCCTGCCGCAGCTGTATCCTCTTGTTCCAGAAACTCGGTCAGCTCCTTAACCGTCATCCCCATGCTCAGCGCTTCTTTTTTCAGATCCCGGAGCTTTTCCAAAATTTCCTGCTTCCGGACATCCTTTAGACTGTCACTGTAGGCAACGTAATTGCCCTTTCCTTTTACTGTATATAAAAATCCGTTCCGCTCCAGCTCACTGTATGCCCGCTGAATCGTGTTCGGATTGATCGACAGCTCCACCGCCAGGGAGCGTACGGACGGCATCCGGCTGTTCGGCTCCAGCGCACCGCTTAAAATCAGCATCTGGAACTTGTCCACGATCTGCTCGTACAGCGGTCTGGTATCCCGGTAATCCAGTATAATCATCCTTTCCTCTCATTTCTGCGCACGCCTTTTGCGCATGCCGAGTTTGTGTCAAGTGCGCGCAGACACAAATCTCGTGATTGAAAAATTTTATTTTTCAATCTTTCCTCCTTCTTCTGTTCCGATTCTTTTTGATTTTTTATCGATCCAGAACTGTATTGATTGTATTAAGTGTATTATCAGTATTAGTACGCTTTGAATATATACAGAATGTTGATTCTTGTCAAGAGATTTTTCTATCACTTTTCCTTGCTTTTTTCACATAAAATGGTATACTGAAAAAATAACTTAAATTTCAGGAAGCATTTCAAACTTATGGAGGGATTACACCATGATTACGCTTCTGTCAAGACTGTTCATCCCGGATTACGAGAATTATTCCAGCCCGAAGGTTCGCCAGGCATACGGCATTCTCACCGGTTCGGTGGGCATTTTTTTTAACTTTTTTCTATTTGTGCTAAAGATCGTCGCCGGTATGATCAGCCATTCCATCGCAATCACTGCGGACGCATTCAACAACCTGTCGGATGCCGGTTCTTCGGTCATTACGCTGATCGGATTTAAGATGAGCGGACAGGAAGCAGACTCCGACCATCCTTATGGGCACGGAAGAATCGAATATCTCGCCGGGCTTTCCGTTTCTGCCATTATCCTCATCATGGCAGCGGAGCTTGCCAAATCCTCCTTTGAGAAGATCCTGCACCCGACCCTGCCGGAAATTTCTCCGGTTATTTTTTTGATTCTGGTCGTTTCCATTCTCGTCAAGCTCTATATGTATTTTTATAATCACAAAATTGCCGGAGCCATCGACAGCTCTGCGATGAACGCAACGGCGTCTGATTCCTTCGGCGATGTGCTTGCTACCTCCGTCGTCCTCCTTTCTTCTGTTGTTGGATGGATTTTCGGTCTTGCCATCGACGGCTGGTGCGGTCTTTTGGTCGCAGTCTTCATCTTTTATTCCGGGGTAAGCTCTGCCCGGGATACCATCAATCCGCTGCTCGGTCAGGCTCCCGATCCGGAATTTGTCACAAAAATCCGCAGCATCGTGCTTTCCCATCCGCAGATCATGGGCATTCACGACCTGCTCGTCCACGATTACGGCCCCGGACGGCGGATGATCTCCCTGCATGCGGAGGTCAATGCCCAGGGCAGCTTTGTGGAGCTGCACGATCTGATCGATAACATAGAGCACGAGCTGCAGCAGAAGCTTTCCTGCAGTGCTGTCATCCACATGGACCCGGTCATCACCGATGATCCGGAGATCAATGAGCTGCGCCATAAGGTCACCGATATTGTCTACCGGCTCGATGAGCGGCTGACCCTTCACGATTTTCGTATTATACGCGGTCCTACCCATACAAACGTCATTTTCGATGTTGTGGTTCCGTTTCATTTTAAAATGACTGATGCCCAGCTGCGCAGCTGGCTCGATGAACGGATCAAGCAGATCGATCCGTCCTATTTCTGTGTGATCAATATCGACAAAAATTAGCGGATCTTGTGCTCCGTGTGTAATATCGTTTTTTGCCTCATTTCTGCGCACGCTTTTTGCGCATGCCGAGTTTGTGTCAAGTGAGCGCAGACACAAATCTCGTGATTGAAAAATTTTATTTTTCAATCTTACCACTTATTTCGTTTTTACAATGGAGAATTTTTATCATGAGCTTACTCGAATTATTCCTTCTGGCTGTCGGTCTGTCGATGGACGCTTTTGCCGTATCCGTCTGTAAGGGCCTGTCCGTACGCCGCGGCAGTATGAAACAGGCACTCACCGTCGGCATCTGGTTCGGTGGCTTTCAGGCGCTGATGCCCTTTCTCGGCTATCTTCTGGGCATCACGTTTTCCTCTCTGATCACGAGCATCGACCACTGGATCGCCTTCGTCCTGCTGGCATTTATCGGTTTCAACATGATCCGCGAAGCCAGAAGCGATGAAGAAAATGAATCCAATGACCGCTTCGATTTCAAAACCATGCTTCCGCTTGCTGTTGCAACCAGCATCGACGCACTTGCCGTCGGCGTTACCTTCGCTTTCCTGCGGGTAAACATCGTTCCGGCAGTCAGCTTCATCGGCTGCATCACTTTCCTGCTCTCCGCAATCGGTTTAAAGGCAGGCAACATCATCGGCGCAAAAAACCGCTCCCGCGCAGAATTTGCGGGCGGTCTTGTCCTGATCCTGATGGGCATAAAGATTCTGCTGGAGCACCTCGGCGTGATTTCGTTTTAAAAGCTTTTGTGTGCGTTTGACTGAAGAATCTTTTGCTTGACAACTGTATGATGCAGTGTTAAGGTTGGCATATGCGATACACATTAACAATCACGGGAGATCCGGAAGGGATTTTCTGATAAAAGAAAGGAAAGGAGGTATGTTATGATGTTATTGTTCGTCGGATCAAATCGAAACTATTTTGAATATCATAAGAATGCCTCCCGCCCAAACTGACGTTTTGATTCGTCTGACAAGAGCCGCGGCATTCTCATGCTGCGGCTTTTTTTATACAACAGGATGTCGAAAAACAGGCATTTTGTTGTCAATCAGGGCAGCCTGCTTCTTGTCTGATCCGGTTTCTTTACCGCTCTCAGAAAGCTCCGGGGCTTTCCTGACAAAAAAAGATTTTTGCCGCAGAACATGCTTTCATGCTTCTGCGTTTTTTTATACCCAGGGGTATGTCCTGCCTTTGCAGGCATTATGAGCAAACGTCCCTTTCGACGTTATGTTTTTTACAAATGGAGCAAAAATCCTGTCTGGCGGGATTTTTTCCACATATATCAACTTCAAAAGAAGGGGGAATTTATTTTCATGAAAAAGTTGTCCTATTACTTAAAACAGCATATTCCGGGCTATCTGTTTGCCATCCTTTCGATGGTTATCGCGGTCAGCCTGGATCTGCTCACCCCGCAAGTGACCCGACATATCGTCGATGACGTCCTTGTGGGCGGTCAGATGGGGAAGCTCAAATATCTGCTGCTGGCGATTTTACTCATCGGCATCGGACGCTGTATTTTTCAGTACACCAAGGAGTTTACCTTCGACAAAATCTCCTCTACCATCGCCACAGACATGCGCCGCGATTTATTCGCGCACATTCAGTCGCTGTCCGCCGACTTTTTTGACAAGACGAGCACCGGTGAGCTGATGGCGCGCGTCAAGGACGACATCGACCGCATCTGGAATGCACTCGGCTATGTCGGCATGCTGATGATGGAGGTTGCGTTCCATGTCACCGTCATTTTATTCTGCATGTATAGCTTAAACTGGAAACTTGCGATCCTGCCCACGCTCTGCATGATTTTCTGCGCCGTCCTTGCAATTTTGATGGAAAACAGACTCGGAACAATCTACGAAGAGATCAGTGAGGAAAACGCAAAATTAAACACCGTTGCAGAGGAAAACCTCGCAGGCGTGCGCACTGTCAAAGCCTTTGCGCGGGAAAAATTCGAAATCAAAAAATTTCTTTCCCACAATAAGCGCTACTACGAACTGAACATGACGCAGTCCCGCGTGTTTGTCCGCTACTCTCCGTACTTTTCCCTGATCGGAAAACTGCTGCCGCTTCTGGTGCTTTTGATCGGCGGTTACTTATTCCTGCAGGGAGAGCTGACGCTCGGTGCACTCAGCGCATTCGTACAATATTCCACCAACATCGTATGGCCGATGGAAATGCTCGGCTGGCTGTCCAACGACTTTTCCTCCGCGGTCGGCAGTTACCGCAAAATCCGCAAAGTGTACGACCAGAAGCCTTCGATTCAGGAACCTAAAGAACCGATTGTCCTGCCGGAAGTGACCGGCGATATCCGCTTCGAGCACGTTTCTTTCCATAAAGAGGACCAACATGAGATTCTTCACGACATCCATTTCCATGTGGAGGCAGGCAAAACGATCGGTATCATGGGCGCGACCGGAAGCGGCAAGACGTCCCTGATCCAGCTGCTCTGCCGCCTTTACGACGCGACGGGCGGCACGATTTATCTCGACAACGTGGATATCCGCAAACTCAGCCTGCGCCAGCTGCGCAGCTGTATTTCCACCGTCATGCAGGACGTCTTTCTGTTCTCGGACACAATTCAGGAAAACGTCATGCTCGGTCAGAAAGGAAACTTAAACATTTCCGACGTGCGGCTCGCTTCCCGCGATGCACAGGCTTCGGAATTTATCGACCGGCTCTCCGATCAGTATGATACTGTAATCGGCGAACGCGGCGTCGGCTTGTCCGGCGGTCAGAAGCAGCGAATTTCCATCGCGCGGGCGCTTGCAAAGCATACACCTGTGCTGGTGCTGGATGATTCGACCAGCGCACTGGATATGGAAACGGAATATGCCATCCAGCAGACCCTCACCCGGCTGCCCCATACGACCAAGCTCATCATCGCGCACCGTATCAGTGCCGTCCGTCATGCAGACGAAATCATCGTCCTGGAAAACGGACACATTGCAGAACGTGGTACCCACGAAGAACTGCTTGCCCTTCAGGGGCTTTACTATCAAACCTGGCAGGCTCAATTTGGCATGATGCCTGACCAGAAGGAGGTGACAGATTATGGCTGTTAATTCTTATAAGCAGGACGAACACAGCACAGACGTCGGTAAAATGAAGACACTGATGCGCCTGTTTTCCTATCTGCTGGACTATAAAAAAGAGATCCTCGCTGTTCTGGCGATCATGGCGTTCTGCGTGTTTGTCAGTCTCGTAAACCCTCTGATCATGGAAAACGCGATCGACAAACATATTTCCACCGGCGATTTTCCCGGACTGGCAAAACTGATTGGAATCGCCGTTGTGCTGAACGTGATCATGATCCTTTTTGTCAAGCTGCGGATGCTGATTATGGCAAAGGTCTGCAACAGTATCCTCGTAACGATCCGCCAGCAGCTTTATACCCACATCCAGACCCTGGATTTTTCCTTTTTCGACAGCCGTCCCACCGGCAAGATCCTCGCCCGTATTATCGGCGACATCAACTCCTTAAAGGACGTGCTCGGCAACTGCGTCACGACGCTGATCCCGGATTTTTTCACAATCTGCGCCGTCGTCGTGATCATGTTTTTCAAAAATCCGGTTCTCGCAGCGGCTTCCCTGATCAGCCTGCCGCTGATGATCTTCTGCATGTGGTTTATCCAGGTGTACTCGCATAAACGCTGGCAGATCCACCGCAAAAAATCTTCCAACTTAAACGCGTTTGTCCACGAGGATTTGTCCGGAATCCGTATCATCCAGAGCTTTTCCGCCGAACAGGAAACGATGGCTACGTTCCATCAACTGACGGACGAGCACCGGGATTCTTTTATCGACGCAGTACGCTTAAATGACGCGTTCGGTTCCGCCATCGATATTTGCTGGGCAATCGGCACTTTCGCCCTGTATTTTACCGGCATTGTCCTTCTCGGTCCCGATAAGATTTCCCTCGGTATCCTGATCGCATTCGGCTCCTATATTTCGATGTTTTGGAATCCGATTATGAACCTGAGCAACTTTTACAACCAGATCATCACCAATATCGCCGGAGCCGAACGTATTTTTGAGATTCTGGACACAGAGTCTAAAATTTCCGATGCTGACGGCGTGACCAAGCTGCCTCCGGTCAAAGGAGCTGTTACCTTCGATCATGTTTCCTTCTCCTATGATGGAGAGAAGCGCGTTTTAGACGACGTCAGCTTCCAGATCAAACCCGGCGAAACGATTGCTTTAGTCGGTCCTACCGGCGCAGGCAAAACGACGATCGTCAACCTGATCAGCCGCTTTTACGATATCCAGACCGGTCATATCCTGATCGACGATTACGACGTGCAGAAAATTTCCATCGAAAGCCTCCGGCAGCAGATGGGCGTCATGACGCAGGATAACTTCCTGTTCTCCGGCACGATCAAGGACAATATCCGTTACGGAAAACTCGATGCGACGGATGAAGAAATCATCGCAGCCGCAAAGGCAGTCAACGCACATGACTTTATCCTAAAACTCGAAAAAGGATATGACACCGTATTATCCGAACGCGGCGGCGGTCTTTCCATCGGTCAGAAGCAGCTGCTCGCCTTTGCCCGCACGATGGTATCCGATCCCCGCATCCTGATCCTGGACGAGGCAACCAGCAGTATCGATACCAACACGGAAATCCTCGTGCAGGAAGGCATTGAACAGCTTTTAAAGGGACGTACCTCCTTTGTCATTGCACACCGCCTTTCCACGATCCAGAAGGCCGACCGGATCTTCGTCATCGACGACGGCCGCATCATCGAGGAGGGCAATGCAGCGCAGCTGCTTGCGCAGAAGGGCTTCTACTACGATCTGTACATGAGTCAGTTTAAAAATGTGATGTAAATCACTGCACCACGGCATAAAGACGATATCATTTTGTTGTGCCGCACCACGAGCAAAACGGCGCTGTCTGGAATTTCGTTTTCCAGACAGCGCCGTTTTTTGTGCCTTCTTTCTATTCTGCCCCTTCTTGCGCCCGTTATTCTTTTTCGGATAAGATCACTGCAAGCATTCCCTGTTCCACCGTCACACTGGACCGTTTTCCAATAAATTCATTGGAAATCCCGATCGGAAAGCTGTTTGTAATCTCACCGTCCTGCATTTCATATTTTAAATTTCGAATCGTAACGCCTGATGCCTTTTCCCCAAGAGAAAACAGGGACAGAAAGCCTTTCGCTTCCGGTTTAAACCAGACCGTCTCGTTCTGCATCACGAATGCCGTCGTCTTATCATCCATCAAATACCCAACTGCACTGCACTGTTTTAAATAAATCAGGCACTGCAGGTTTGCCAGCGTATGCTCGAGTCTGCCGCCCATCCCGCCGTAAATGCGAAATTCCTGACAGCCTTCTAAAAGACCTATACGGATGGCAGCCAGCATATCCGTATCGTCCTTTTCTGTCGGAAGTAAAACGACATGATCCGGCGCAATTTTTGCGATCTCCGCAATCTGCGGCATGTCCGATTCCTGCACGGAATCAAAGTCGCCCACAATCAGGTCCGGAACTATATCATATTTTCTGCAGGTATCGTAACCGCCATCCACTGCGATCACAAAATCCTCCGGCTTTGTTTCGATTTTTTGAACATTGCAGTCTCCTGCTCCAATTAAGATACACCGTTGCATGCTGCCACTCCCTTCTGTCCATCTGCGCCGCCTGCATGATACCTCCACGCTGCGGCAGCCTACTTACTCCTTCTGACGCTTCTCGTTTTCTCCGCCCCAGTCATAAATCATTTCCGCCGACGAGCCCTCCGCCGTGTAGGTCTTTTTTGCAAAGCGGTAATTCATCCGGGATACAACGTTTGTATTGTCCGTTGCAATCCCGCTTACCATTGTATTCCAGTACACGATTTCATATTCCGTATGCGGATAATATGCCGCCGGATCGTAAGCTGGCACATACTCGATGCTGCTTCTCTGTACGCCGAGATCCTCCATTTTCTGTCCCAGCACCCGAATTGTACCACTTGGCTGTGCAAGAGAATCATCTTCTACAAAAGAAAACTTCCAGCCGTCATCTGTAAGGAGAAATACGATCGCTTCTTTCGTGACCGGCACATAGGTATTGCCCGTCCAGTATTCCATCGTGCGATTGATAAACGCATCCCGGATGGCCTTGTACTGATCCGTCACGATAAAATTCCGCGCCGCCTCGTAGCCTTCCTGTTCAAATGCCTCAAACATCGGCGCGAAGTAATCGCTTATCTCCTGCTGTTTGGAAAGACATGCCAAAATACCATCTGCTTCTGCATCTCCCAGCGCCTGCACCCGTTCTACCAGTTTCTTCCAGCTGTCCCGATGCGAAAGGCTTAAATAAATCTTCTGTGCTTTCGGTATTATAAATCTGTATGCTGCTTCCTGGTAGCTGCTGTCCTTTTCGGCAAGCCCCAAAAGCTTTTCGGCAACGTCTGCATATTCGTCAAAATCAGAGGTTCCATCCAGTTCGTCTAACATCAGGGACGCAGTATCCTCCTGCACTGTGACCTGCTGGACACAGTTTTCTAAAACGCTTCTGACACTTTCATTATCCGGATCTGATTCCAGCACGGTAAGACAACTCCTGATATCGTCCAGACCGGCAGTCTTTTCATTGACATGCTCCACTACGCTGTTCAATACGGTCGCACAGTAGTTCTGCAGCAGAATTTCGGACTGTGTCGTCTCGTATCCCTGATGCAGAATTTCTGCCGCCTCATCCAGCTGTCCCTGCGCTGCATAATCATCCGCCAGCCCACGATAAGCGCGCACGCTGCCTTCATCGATGGAAAGCGCTTCCGTATAAGCCTCCTGCGCCTCTAAATAATTCATTTCCGTCATATATTTTGCCGCAAGGGTCAACTGCTTTTCCACCTTTGTCTGCGGTAAATTATGATAAATCAGCGTAGAACCTGCTGCCGCCACAATCACTGCTGCCGCTGCGATTCCGATCTTTTTCCTTTTCTGCGCTAATTTTTTTCCTCTTTTTTTCCACATGATAGATCTCTGCCTTTTCCTGTCTTTCTTTCGCCCCGATGCCAAAACCAACGGGTTTTCCGGCTGTTTCTGGTGCCAGAGCATACAGTCGATATTGTATCAATTTTTCTCCCGCTTTGTAAAGACTTTACACGAAAAAGTCACAGATCCGCTCTTCTATTCCTAATCATGTTCCCATAGACCGGAACATTCCAAACATAAGCCCCATACTCAGAAATGGTCCAAGCGCAATCTTTTGCTCTCTCCCATTTCGAAGTAACATCAGGCACAGACAGTATCCCCCTGCAAGCGCCATTCCAAACGCGAGACTGTCCCAGACAGCAGACAATCCCAAAAAGAAACCACCTGCCGCCATCAGCTTGACATCCCCGCCGCCGACTGCTCCCGGCCTGCATACAGCTGCCGCAAAAAGCGGCAATCCAGCGATAACCGCCCCGGCAAGACGCATTTTTAGAGAAGGCTCCGGCATCCAAAAAAGCGCAGCAACACCGGTCAGGAACAGAAATCCCGTGATCGCGTCCGGAATCTTTCTTTTCTTAAAATCACAAAGGCTGGCTGTAATCAGACCTCCCATAAAAAGCACATCCAACAAATAGCTTCCTGTTTCTTTCATTTTTTCCGCTCATTTCTGCGCACGCTTTTTGCGCATGTCGAGTTTGTGTCAAGTGCGCGCAGACACAAATCTTGCAATTGAAAAATTATATTTTTCAATCTTCTCCCTTCGTACTGCACATTCCATCTCATCCGACGCATGCAATGACATGCTGCACGGCTCCCCTTTCCTGCTTTCCATTCTAGCAAATTTGCGACTTTCCGGTAAGCCGTAATGTCTCACAAAATCGATAATCCAAACACGCGTTCTTTTTGTAACCACTTGCAAATTTGGCAGCAATTTCAAAACTGGTATGGTAAAAAAAATGTAAAATGGCACTTTCTATCATGCCACATATTGCTTATGATAAGAAAAACTTTGATGAGGAGGATTTCCACTATGAAAAAAGAATCTTTTCAAAAGCTGGTTTTGACCGGTGTATTTGCAGCATTATCTTATGTTGTCTTCACTTTTTTGCAGATTAAGATCCCGCTTCCCGGCGGCGACGCAACAAGCATCCATCTCGGCAATGCAGTCTGTGTTCTCGGTGCGCTGATCCTTGGCGGTCTCTGGGGCGGCATCGGCGGCTCCATCGGCATGACCATCGGTGACCTTTTCGATCCCGTCTATGTCGTATATGCACCCAAGACCTTTATTCTGAAGCTCTGCATCGGTCTGATTACCGGTCTGATCGCCCATCACTTCGGTCACATCACTTATCAGACAGACAAAAAGAAAATCGCCCGTATTGCAGCACTGGCAGCACTGGGCGGGCTGATCTTCAACACAATCTTTGATCCTCTTGTAGGATATTTTTATAAGCTGCTGATCCTGGGCAAACCCGCTGCAGAGCTGACTCTGGCATGGAATATCACTGCAACAGCCATCAACACCGTGATTTCCACCATCGTTTCCGTTCTTGTATACATGGCGCTTCTGCCTGCACTCAAAAAGTCCGGTCTGTTCTTTCAGGTCGGCAAAGAAGGATCTTCCAAATGAATCTACAGATTCCCAAAAAGGCGGCAGTCATCAACAGCTTCGCCGGATATGGACGCTGTTCCCTCACCGAGGCGCTTCCCATTTTGAGCGCCATGAGGGTGCAGGCGTGCCCGGTGCCTACCGCCGTTTTTTCCAATCATACAGGGTTTGCAGCCTTCGCCTGTCAGGATCTGACCGCGTTTCTGCCCTCCTATCTGGAGCAATGGAAGCAGTTAAATCTTACGTTTGACGGTGTTTTGTGCGGATTTTTAGGACAGGCAGAACAAATTCTGTCTGTTTCTTCCTTTCTTTCCGACCAGAAAAGCCGAGGCTGCCAAACAATTCTCGTCGATCCCGTCATGGGCGATCACGGAAAGCCCTATCGCACGATCACACCAAAACACTGTCAAAAGCTGCGTAGCCTGATTCCGCTGGCAGACATCATTACGCCCAATATCACGGAAGCATGCCTTTTGACGGATACACCCTGGAAAGACGGCTTCTGGAATGAATCTGAGCTTTCTGAGCTTTGTCAAAGGCTTCACAAACTCGGTCCGTCCAAAATCGTCATCACAGGTCTGCCCTGCCTGATCCATGGGAAAGAAGGCTTTGAAAATTATCTGTCCTGCAAGGAGCCGTTTTCTCAACGCGCCTGCCTGACGCCCTCTGCAGGTCCGTCCCGACATGGAACCGGCGATATTTTCGCTTCGATCCTGATGGCGGACGCACTAAACGGCGTCGATTTTTCCGTCTCCGTCCAAAAGGCGGCGGATTTTATTTCCAAATGTATTTCTGCATCGAACGCGCTGCAGATTCCGGAGCCTGATGGCGTCTGCTTCGAAAATTTTCTGTCAGATCTGGCAGACCAGTAAATGATACATCTATAACCGGACGTATCAGCTCCTGTTTTTCCTGCACGAAAAAAGAATGTGCCGAGTGCGCATCCTCGCAGCGCGTTTTTCTTTCATAGGACGCATTTTCCTATGAAAGAAACAAAAGATCCTGCATTGTCCGGCGCAAACGCGCAGCTGCAATGCAGGATCTTTTTTACAATCTGTTATTTCGATCCGGCTCTATTTTACCAGCACTTTCTCAATTTCTGCGATATAAAGCGTATGGAAATCCTTATCCGGATACCAGGAATCCACGGTCTTTTGATCCAGAAATGCCGCTTCCTCCATGGGCTGTGCGAACAGCTTACGGCACACGAGCGTCATCCGGCTTTCTTCAAAAACGGGTGCGCCATCTACAAGTGACTCTGTCAGTCCGCTTTTGGCGATCTTATCCTCTGTCCTTCCAGATACCGTTCCCATGTAATTTAACATCTCCCGCTGTGTTTCCGGGAAAATACCAAGGGAAAACGTCTCTGTCTGATCCAGAAAGGTCTTCGTGTAACGCTGTGGGCGAATCACGATCATCACGACCGACTTTCCCCACATTTCACCTACTGCTCCCCAGCTCGCCGTCATGGCGTTGCTTTTGCCGTCTTTGTTTGCTGCTACCAGCAGCCACTCCTTTCCGATCAGCTCGAAGGGGTTATCCTTGATCTCCTGCGGTTTGATTTCACGAAACATAGTTTTCCTCATTTCTGCGCACGTTTTTTGCGCATGTCAAGTTTGTGTCAAGTGCGCGCAGACACAAATCTCGCGATTGAAAAATTTTATTTTCAATCTTCTTCCTCCCGTCTTTAGTCTACGATTCCGTCATCTTCCGGAATGATCACTGCCAGAATAAAATACAGAATCAGTCCAAGTAAGCCTGCACTTGTAATCAGGCTGATCACTACATATAAAATACGGATCACAGTTGCATCGATCCCAAAGAAATCTCCAAGGCCGCCGCACACGCCGCATACCATTCTGTTCGTTGTGGAACGAAATAATTTTTTATTGTTCATAAGGATCTCCTCTCTTTCTTTGCTTTATCTTAATCCTGTTCGAAGTAAATTTCAATATTTCCCATGGAAGAATCCAATTTCATCTTTCCGGATGCCTTATTGCAGATTACGAAATTTTCCATGGAAACGCCGTCAAATTCTACGTTTCCCAGATCGCTGTCGATCTCATAATCAAAATCGTCTTCGCTCTGTGAAAGGTTCAACACAATGTTTCCAAGCTCAGCATCTGCATCCACCATATCTGTGATGCTCCCCGAAAAACGGAGGACACCTGCTTCTGCATCCGCTTCCAGCTCCGCTGCCTCACTATCCGTCACAGTAATGGCTCCCGCCTCCGCCGACAAAATCAGCTTTTTCGTCTGCAGCCCGGATGCTTCAATGCTTCCAGCTCCTGCCGAAAATTCCATTTCCTCCGCCGAAAAATCCTGCAGTGCCACATACGCCGCCTGTGCATCGATTTCGATCTTTTTCCAGTCCATCGATTCCGGAACCGTCAGGACGATTTCGCCGCCCTTTTGAATCGGTTTATGGTTCTTTTCTTCCAGATACAGACAGTTGTCTTCGATATAACAGTTCATCTTATCCCGATTGCTTCCGCTGAGGATAATTGCGTCGGACTTTCCGGGAACGATTTTTAATGCCAGGGTATTTGCGGAAATTTCCATTTCTTCCGGCAGCTTCCCGTTGAACGAAATTACCTCGCCTGTGCTGGTGCTTCCTACATCTACAGGGCCGTCGGTTCCCCGTGACAAAATCTGAATCGATTCTTTTGTATTTGGCTGGAAATTCAAACCGATAAACGTGTCGCTGCCACCGAAATGAATATAGCGGCTGTTGATCTTGTCAATAGTCTTCCATCCACCCATTGAGCTTCCGATCCCGATGAAAAGGAAGCCTGTTGCAATACAGATGATCGAGCCTGCAATCATCCCTTTTTTCCAGTTTTTCATACTGCCCGACCTCCTTTTCTCGTCACAATCCTGTGCAGGCAGTTGCACAACGCCCGGACTCCTGTCGGAACCACCTTACCGATCAGCCATCCCATAAGCAGCGTCACCAAAACGCCGATTCCGATTGCTGCCAAACTGATGCCGATTCCAATCATCGCCGCCGCTGGCCACGCTACGATCTGCGTAAACGCCTGAATCAGCGCCCAGATGCCCACACCTGTACAAACGATTCCGCAGACCAGCAGTGCAATTCCTGTGATAAACAGGGCAAAGAGAACGGAAATTGCCGCCACAAGCAGCCCAAACACAATCGGAAGCACCACAGGCGCTGCGAAGACGATCAGCAAAATCCACAGCCAGACCGGGGATTGCTTTCTGCGGGCAGCGCTGGAATCATCCTCTGGATCGCTATCCGTGCTCTGCCAGTCCGCATCAGAACGGTCGCCGCACGCAGGTTGCTTTACCCGCTGCAGCTCTTCCTTCTGCGGCTCCCGGTCGACGTAGCCGTTTTCGGAGAAATAACCGCTGTCACCCAGCTGACCGGTGCGGCTGCTGTCCTGCCAATTTTCGTCCGCCTGGCCGCTGCGCTCGCCCGCGTCGCTGCTCTCCTGCCGCAGTCCGTTCCGGATAGAATCCGCGACCTTCTCCGGTGTGCCGAGTTCCTGCAGAATATCGAAATCTCCTGCGTCGCCCGCGTCGTTTAAGTAATCCTCATAATATTGCAGCGCTTCTTCCCGCTCCGCCTGCGGAACATCTAAAAGCTGCGCTTCCAGACGATTTAAAAATTCTGCCCTGTCCATCAATTTTGTCCTCCCTCAAAAAGTGCCGTTATCTTCTCAGAATACCGAATCCATTCCGATTCATACAGCGAAAGCTGCGCGCTTCCTTGCTCCGTAATCCGATAATACCGCCGGTTCCTGCCTCCGAATTCCATATCGTAGACTTCCAGGCAGCCGTCTTTTTGCAGTCTGCGAAGCACCGGGTACAATGTCGATTCCGACAGATCGATCGCCTGGCGGACCTCCTGCGTGATTTTATAGCCGTATGTCCCTTCCGGCTCCCGAGAAACAACTGCAAGAACAATCGCATCCAGCAGCGCAGAGCCTGTATTAAAAATCATACGTTCCCATCCTTTCCCTAAACCTGTATCTTCTACAATATTATATGTTGTATAATATTGTTTGTGTTATAAACTATAAGCTACGTTTTTCATTTTGTCAAGGGCGACAAGGATGATAAAAAAAATGTGCCCTGGCGCATCCTCGTAGAGCATTTATTATCGTATGGAAACGAAGTTTCCTATACGAAAAAAGAATGTGCCAGGGCACATTCTCGCGCCGAGGCGCGGTTGCTTCGGCAACCATCTACCCTTGCGCCGAGTGCGCATCCTCGTAGAGCGTTTATTATCGTATGGAAACGAAGTTTCCTATACGATAATAAAGCGGAAACGCACACCCGCTGCCGGGCATCCGTTTCCGCCTTGTTCTAATTTTTATTCATGACAATAGAATGCTCGCAGAGCGTGCATTCTATTGTTTATGAAATCTTTCGCTTCCGCACAGAAACCTCTTTTCCGTCGATATCCAGATCAAAGAGCCAGCCCGCCACTTCGAAGCCGCGGATCCTCATGTGACCGCAGTTAATCGGCATCTGCGGATGAAAGACCGGTTCTCCATCCTCCATGGTAAGCCCCAGAATTTCAAAATAAATCAGGGATAAAAATGCAGTTGCGCTCCAGGTCTGTTTGCGTCTGGAATCCCATTCCACGATTCCGCCGGGTCCCTGCTCCTGCATACCACCATAAAGCGCACCGGTATCCGGATGATAAATTTCGGAAAAGTGCATATCCCGGACTGCCTTCTGTGCCATCAGATACAGCTCTTTTTCGAAGCTTTCCTGATGTCCTGCCCTGTGCATTGCGCGCGCCCAGAAGCCCTGGATATGCGGCCAGATCGTGCCGGAATGGCGTCCATAGCCGCCCAGGCACTCATAGCGCCAGAAGGTCGGCCATACACAGGGAATGCCGTGTGCGCAGATATGGGTATTTTCCCGGATCAACGCCGTCTGCCGTTCGTCCGCAATGCCGAACAGCACGGCAAATGCCAGCCCAAGCCCCTCTTCACAATCGCATTCTCCTGCTAGATAATCGTAGCTGCCGCGCTTCTCATTCCAGAAATTTTTGTTGATGGCTTTCTTCATGGCTGCCGCTTTTTCCTCGAACTCTTTCGCGGGCTCGCCAAGCGCATGGGCCATCTCTGCCAGAATTTCATAGACTTTAAAATAAACGCAGTTGGTAGAAAGTGCTTTCATCGGAATGCCGTAGCCCTTGGGATAAACCGGATTACCCGGATAATCCACCCATTCCAGGATTCCGGAACCCTGATTCGGGCATTTGCTGTACTTGTCCGGATATGCCGCAATGCCGTCGCCGTACACAGCGGGACCGCGGAACAAACCGTCCTCTTCATCAAATTCGTCCTCTTCCAGACGATGTACAGAATTTCTGCCGGCTTCAAAAGCAAGGCGATAGAAGTTATCGTCTTTATGAAATCTGCAGTACTCCCTGGCACCGATCATCCAGATGATCGAATCCCAATACTGGCCACCGATATAAATGTTTCCCTCTTCTTCCTCCAAAACCGCAAGCAGCGTGTTTTTGGAAACCTCCGGAGACAAAATGCTTAACGCGTTCCAGATGTTGATTGCCGTATCCCGGGTCCACGGGGTATTGTAGTCCAGCCCCGCGATCATACAGGGCTTTTCCTCCGTCAGCAGTCCGTTCTGGTAATATACGATATTGCCGACAATATCCCCCGCTGCGATCCGATATGCATCGTTTAGGAGCTTATTGTCTGTCTCCATGTAAGGAATATTCAGATTCATTTTGACCTCCTGTCATTTTTTGTCGAAGCCGGAGATCTTTTCCTGTCTCCATACGCCACTTTTTCCCGGGCGGAAAATTTTTAACATCCGGAAAACACCGGCGCGTTCCAGCACCGTCATCACCAGATATAAAATGATGCTGTCCACCGGAGCCTTGATCACATTTTTGATCAGCCGCGCGGGAAGCATCACCATAAACGCCTTACCGTACACCTGAGACAGCCAGAAGGTTCCGAGCAGGACGTTCACCAAAAGCGCCACTGTCAGCTCCGCCGCCAGAATCCGCCAAAAGTTTGTCGGTTTGCGGTACAGGAAAAATCCGTAGATCAGTCCCGCCAGCAGGCAGTTTAAGGTCAGACCCGGAATCCATGCTCCGGTGGGATACAGCAGCAGCTTTAAAATATCCATCGCTGCCGCAAACAGGCTGCCGACCGCAGGGCCAAACAGGACGTCCACCATTTCATTCGGAAGACCGGATACGCCGATCTTTAAGTAATTCCCGATCTGAACGGTGAACGAGCTGAGAATCAACGCAAGCGCCGCAAAAAGTCCGCACGCCGTGATGGTGCGGATATTGCGAAACTCCCGCATGGATTCCGTAAAAAGAGCTGCCATTTTTTTCATTGCATTTCCTCCTTCTACAGACATCGGGCCGCAAAAGGAGATAATGGGATTATCTTCTGCTGCAGCGAGATGCGGTCTGTATACCGCAAGCCGAACCGGCTTTTCGTCCAACAGGCAACTCTCTGTCCTGCCGGCACTTAACGCATACAAACCTACTCTGCATGTTTTATTTTTTTGTTTCGCTTCCCATTATAGCAGTGCAGCCTGCAATATACAATTCATATTTCAGGAAAATCTGTCATGGTCTGCGCAGCTTTCCAAAAAAGAATGTGCCTTGGCACATTCTCGCGCCGAGGCGCGGTTGCTTTAGCAACCATCTACCCCTGCGCCGAGTGCGCATCCTCGCGGAGCATTTTTATCGTATGGAAACGAAGTTTCCTATACGATAAAAAAGGGACGAATCTGTTTTTCGATTCATCCCTTTCAAATAGAGTTCTATTTTCCCCCGATACCGCTCACATTGCGTACTGGCTGTTATACAGCGTTGCATAAAAGCCGTTCTGTGCAAGCAGCGTCTCGTGGTTGCCCTGCTCGATGATATGACCATCCTTCATGACCAGAATGACGTCCGCGCTGCGGATGGTGGAAAGGCGGTGTGCCACGATAAAGCTCGTCCTGCCTTCCATCAGCTTTGCAAAAGCATTCTGAATCTTTAATTCTGTTCTGGTATCGATTGAGGACGTCGCCTCGTCTAAAATCAGCATCGGCGGGCGGCACAGCATAACGCGCGTGATGCACAGAAGCTGCTTCTGTCCCTGGGAAAGACTTCCGCCGTCCTCCGAAATAACCGTGTCATAGCCCTCCGGCAAGCGCATGATAAAACTGTGCGCATGGCATGCCTTCGCCGCTGCTTCGATCTCTTCCTGCGTCGCATCCGGCTTTCCGACCGTAATGTTGTCGCGGATGGTCCCGGCTCTCAGCCAGGTTTCCTGCAGCACCATGCCGTATCCCGCACGCAGGCTGTGTCTGGTCATTTCCCGGATATCCACATCTTCTACCGAAATGGAGCCGCTGTTTACATCATAAAACCGCATTAACAGGTTGATCACCGTGGTTTTGCCGCATCCGGTGGGTCCGACAATCGCCACGCGCTCACCCGGCTTTACCTGCAGATTGAAGTTCTCAATGAGCTTCTGCTCCGGCACATAGGAAAACGCAACGTCCTTCAGCTCCACTTTTCCATCCACATGCTGCAGTGAAACCGCATTTTCCACTTCCGACACCTGAGATTTTTCTTCAATCAGCTCGAATACCCGTCCCGCGCAGGCGATCGCGTTCTGCAGCTCTGTTACGACGCCGGAAATTTCATTAAAGGGTTTGGTGTACTGATTTGCATAGCTCAAAAAGCTGCTCAGCTGTCCGACCGTCAGCCGTCCGTTGATCGCAGCCAGCGCGCCGAAGATGCCAACGCCGGTATACACAAGGCTATTGACAAAACGGGTGGACGGATTTGTGATGGAGGAAAAGAAAATCGCTTTCAACGAGCAAGTCTGGAGACGGCCGTTGATTTCGTCGAATTTTTCGATGGCATCCTTTTCCTGCCCGAATGCCTGCACAATCTTCTGGTTGCCGATCATTTCATCAATCAAAGCGGTCTGCTCGCCTCTCGTTTCGGACTGGGCCTTGAACATGCTGAAGGTCCGTTTTGCGATAAACGAGGCCACAAACAGGGAAACCGGTGTTACCACCAGCACGACAATCGTGATGCCGACGTTGACCGAAAGCATGAAGCCGATTGTTCCCAGAATCGTAATCACACCGGTAAAGAGCTGGGTAAAGCCCATCAGCAGACCGTCCGCAAACTGATCGACGTCCGCGATGACACGACTGACGATCTCACCGTGGGCATGTCCGTCAATGTATTTGAGGGGCAGGACCTCTATCTTTTCAAATGCCTCGTTTCGAATATCCCGCACGATCTGATAGGTCAGTTTATTGTTGCAGACGTTCATAATCCACTGTGCCAGTGAGGTGATCCCGATCATGACCGCCATTTTGATCAGAACTACAATCAGTCCGTCAAAATTGACATTACCTTTTCCAACGATGCAGTCCACCGCTTTACCAATTAACAGTGGAAGATACAGCGTGGATGCGACAGTAATCGCCGCTAAAATCACGGATAAAAGAAGGAAAAAACGGTACGGCTTCATATAGTGCAGCACTTTTTTCAGGGTCTGCGTCTGTCCTGCTTCCATTTTTTTTGCCATGCTCAGCATCCTCCTTTCTCTGCCTTACCCGCATTGGCGGCGTTTTCACGCACTGCCTTCGCCGCCTTTTCATCGAACTGGGAATAATAAATTTCCTGATAAACCGGACAGGTTTCAAGCAGCTCCTCATGGGTTCCAAGTCCGGCAGCCTTTCCATCGTCCAGCACCAGAATTCGGTCTGCATGCTGAATGGAGGACGTTCTCTGGGAAACGATAAAGACCGCAGGATTTCCTTCCATATTTCGGATCGCTTTTCGAAGCGCCGCATCCGTCGCATAGTCGAGGGCAGACGCGCTGTCGTCCAAAATCAGGATCTCCGGCTGTCTGACAAGGGCACGGGCAATGGTCAGACGCTGTCTCTGACCGCCGGATAAATTCTTGCCTCCCTGCTCGATTCTGCTCTCGAGCTGTCCGTCTTTTTTCTCAACAAACTCTTTTGACTGGGAAATTTCCAGCGCTTTCCACATTTCTTCTTTGGACGCGTCCTTCTTTCCCCAGCGCAGATTCTCTACAATGGTTCCGGCAAACAGCACTGCTTTCTGCGGCACGATGCCAATCCTGCTGCGCAGCACTTCCGGGCTGTACTCTTTGACGTCCACGCCGTCTACCAGGACACGTCCCTTTGTTACATCGTAAAAACGGGGGATCAGATTGACCACACTGGATTTACCGGAACCCGTACCGCCGATGATGCCGATCGTCTCACCATGCTTTGCCGTAAAGCTGATGTCCGTCAGCGATTCGCTGCCCGCTCCCGCATAAGTCAGACACACATGGTCGAAGACAACCGCAGGCGCATTTTTGTCCGTCTCAATTTTCTGTTCCACATCAGCCAGCTCCATACTGTTTTGCACTTCCAGCACGCTCTGCACACGGTTGCCGCAGGCGATCGCTTTTGTCACCGTGATAATCAGATTCGCCAGCTTGACAAGCTCTACCAGAATCTGGGACATGTAATTGACAAGCGCTACGATCTGTCCCTGGGTCAGGATGCCGGAATCTACGCGGATTGCGCCGGTATACAACAGTGCAATGATCGAAACATTGACGATCACATAAGTAATGGGGTTCATCAGACCGGAGATTCTGCCGACGTATTTCTGCAGCCCGGTCAGCGTTTCATTTTTTTCCTGATAACGGCTTAATTCTTCCTCTTCTTTATTAAAAGCGCGGATGACGCGTACGCCTGTCAGGTTTTCCCGGGTCAGACCCAGCACCTGATCCAGCGCCGCCTGCACCTTTTTGTACAGAGGCATCGTCCAGAGCATGATGCCGAACACGACGATGGAAAGCAGCGGAATCGTCACCACGAAAATCAGCGCCGCCTTTGCATCTACGGTAAACGCCATAATCATCGCGCCGAACACAATAAAGGGTGAACGCAAAAACAGGCGCAGCACCAGATTGACACCGGATTGTACCTGGTTGATATCACTCGTCATTCTCGTGATCAACGTAGACGTGCCGAGGGTATCCATTTCCGTATAGGAGAGTCCCTGGATGTGCGCAAACAGCTCATGGCGCAGGCGGGTGGAAAATCCGGTCGCCGCTTTCGCCGCAAAATACTGCGCTGTAATCGAGCAGACCAGTCCGATGACGCCCAGCGCAATCAAAAGCATGCACATCCTCACGATGTACGGTTTGTCCGATCCGCCGATACCCTGGTCGATCACCGCAGCCATTACCAGCGGAACAAACAGCTCAAACAGTGCTTCCAGCATTTTAAACAAAGGGGCGAGCACGGTTTCCTTTTCATACCCCTTCAAATAACAAAGCAGCTTCTTCACGTCTTGTCTTCCTCCATTCGGTCTTTTTATCTGCCAAAAATCCGGTTATAGCCATAGGGCAGCGGCCGTCCGAACAGATCCGGCCATCGAATGCTCTCTACCACGCCTTCCGTCTTTTCTGCCGCTTCCTGATTGTCCGGATTATCCGGGATTCGGTTCTCACACTGCACATTTTCACAGCTGTCGCATACACCGGCGCAGCGGACGCCCTCCTTTGTCAATTCTGTCCAGAACACAACGCTTTTTTTTGGGATCAGGCAAAGGCTTTCGTTGCAGGTGATGTAGGCAGCGGTATATTGACCATCGCAGTCAAGCAGTTTCAGCAGCGCCGGAAGCTGTTCGATCGGCTCGCTGCTGCTTCCCAAAAAGCTCATCTGCTTCACAAACCATCCGGTTCTTCGATGAATTTCCGCATGGAACCGGCTATAGGCTTCCATCAGAGCTTCTCCGGCGAGTGTTTCAACCATATAGCTTTCCAGCAGCATATCCTGCTTTTGAAGCTTTTCCTGCAGCTCGTCCACTCCTTTGCCAAGTGTCATTGACGCTGCCAGTCGATCTTCTTTTTCCGGACACGCTGCGAACCTGCAGCTGATCTGATCACTGCAGGTATCCTTTAGCCAGGTGCACAGCTGTTTGAGCTGCTCACGCTCATCTTCCGGAAAATGATAGCGTGCAAGCGTCCGTGCTGTAAGGAGCGCAGTATCCGCAATCGGAAGCACTACTGATTGCGGCATAGCGTAAACGGACGGAACGACGGATTGTGCAGATGCTGTGCCTGCAGGCTGACACGCCGATTGCGCAGAGGATGCGCCTGCAGGCTGACGCGCCGATTGTGCGGAGGATGTGCCCTGCAGCCCAATCATAACGGACGTTCCTGCAGAATCTCCGCAAAATATCCCATATGGGACACCGGCTCCCCGGCGCAGTACAGATGAGACGTGTCTCCCAGCATCTGCGTCCGGAACATCCCATAGCCCTGCTCCACCTCTTCTGTACTTACAACCGTCACAGAAGACGGCGGCAGAAACATTGTATGATTCAGACACACCGGAGAAATGGAAAGCAGATGGGACAGCATATAAAATGTCACTCCCATATGGCAGAACAGCACGATTGTGTCCTCATTATGCTGCTTCGTGCGATATAAGCGTCCCTCCCTGTGGTAACCGTGTTTTGCGAGGATGCCGTCTAAGCCATCGCAGACTTTCTGATAGGTCTCTGCAACCGGACCGCTTTTCATCAGATCCGTTTCCAGAAAACGATCTATATTCAGCAAATCCGGCTCTTTTGTCCAGTAAGCAGGCTTTAAATCCCAGCTCAGTCGGTTCTTTCCGGTTTCCGGGTCAACGACACAGGCATCGAATTCGCGCATCCAATCACATGTCACTGCCTCCCTGCCGCATTCCTTCAGCGTAAACGAAGCCGTATCCTTCGCCCTGCCAAGCGGCGAGCAGTAGAATTCATCCACCTTCCAACGCTTCGTGCGCTCAGCAAGAAGCTTCGCTTCCCGCCAGCCCTTTTCTGTCAGGCTGTCAATTGAATAATCCGGTTCTGCATGCCGGATAAAAATCAGTCGCATCGACCCTCTCCTCCTTTTGTGTCTCCCCATTTTTCAAATTGCTATGTAGTTTTTTCTGCTATGCAGCAAACATGTTTTCATGTTACTCCATTTCCACAGAAAAATCCAGCGCCAATTCTGCGTTCCGACAGCGTAGCGCAGTGAAATTTTTTACGAATACCAACCTCATTCCGCGCAGCGCGCTCTATGCTTCCATCCCAGATACCGCGTTTTATCCGACGGTGCCCGGTGCACCCGGTGCATCCTACTTCTCCTGTGTCCGACGGGCGTCCCGCAGGCAGCGCGAAAAAACCGCATATCCCAGCAGCGCACCCACGCAGTTCAGCAAAATATCATCCACATCAAATGCGCCGAATGCCGTAAAAAGCTGAAACAGCTCGATACAGCAGACAAGCACGAACGCGTCCAGAAACAGAATCCAGAATCGGCGGCTCTCCTTTTGCAGAAACGGCAATAAGAAGCCAAGCGGCACAAAAGCAAGCACGTTGCCGAAAAGATTTTCAAAGCTGTTTAATTTTCCCCAGTAACGGATATACATCCGAATCGTCTTAAATAAAGTGAAGTTGGCGGTTCCAAGTCCCTCCCAGACAACTTCCTTTGTCCAGGAAGCAGCGATCGCCTCCAGCCGCGCAAAGGGATACTTAAAAACAATCACCTTGAGCAGCACAAGAATATAAAAGAAAAACACAGTCCTGAGAATGTGCTTTGTTTTCCGACTGCTTTCATCCTCTGCAAAAAGACTGTGTCCCAGTTGATTCCATATCTTTTTCATAAAGATCCTCTACTGATAATAAACCTCCATCAGGCAAAGTCCGGACGCCGGTGCCAGCATTCCCGCCTTCTGCCGGTCTTTTCCGTCCAGAATCGCAGCAATTTCTTCCGGTCTGCGCACCCCGAGACCGACCTCCACCAGTGTTCCGGTCAGAATGCGGACCATATGGAACAAAAATCCGTCTCCCCGAAAAGAAATCCGGATATCCGCGCCGTTTTGCTCGAACAAAATGGACTCTATCGAGCGGACAGTCGATTTTTTCTTGTTTTTTGCGGAGGTAAACGCTGCAAAATCATGCGTCCCGACCAGATACTTTGCCGCTGTTTTCATCGCATCTACATCTAACTGCTGTTCGATCTGCCATACCAGCCGTCTGTCAAACACCGCCGGGATTTTGCTGTTGTGAATCCGGTAGCAATAGGTCTTACCGACCGCATTTAAACGCGCGTGGAACCTGGGAGCAGCCTCCTGACAGGAAATAACCGCCACATCCTCCGGCAGATACTGGTTCAGCTTATCCAGAAGCTCTTCGCAGGAAAGCTCCGTATTCATATGGAAATTCGCGGTCTGCCCTAGGGCGTGCACACCTGCATCCGTCCTGCCGGATGCCTGGATTTCCACCGGAGTCCCCGCAATTTTCGAAAGCAGCGCCTCGAATTTGCCCTGCAGCGTGTTCTGAGTCGTCCCCTGCCGCTGCCAGCCCTGATATCTGGTTCCTTCGTATTGAATCACAATTCTAAAGTTGCGCAAATCATCCTCCACTCTGCGGGCGCAGTGCGCCAAAACCCCCGAACAACCAAGCGTTTCCTCAGACTTTGGTGCGCCGCCCCGAACCTCACGACAACGTTTTTTATTCCTTTTTCTCCGAAATCTCTGCCTTATCCTCCGGGGTCAGGCGCCGGAACCGGTTAAAGCCATGCACCAGGATCTGCACGCTGTCAATGGTTGTGTCAAAAAATCCCGCCTGATACATATTGGCAACAATAATGCCTGCCGGAACTGCCAGGATCATGCCGGCAACGCTGCCTACCTTATAACCGATAAAGATCAGAAACAGGGTCGGAAGCGGCGGAACGCCAATGGAATCCCCAACAATTTTCGGCTGGATGAGCTGACGCAAAAGCTGTCCAACTCCCCAGATGATCAGCAGCCCGATGGCCATTTTAAAGTCTCCGCCAAGTACCTTGATCACTGCCCATGGCCACAGAACCGTACCGGTTCCGAATACCGGCAGAAAATCCAGGATCGCAATCCCGATCGAAATCAGCGCACCGTAACGCACCCGCAGGATCAAAAAGCCCACCAGCATCAGAAGATATACCCAGATCTCGATCTTTAGCTGTGCTTTGAAATATCCGCCAATGGCACCGGTCAGACTGTGATACATCACATCCCACTTTTTGCGGAAGTTCTCCGGTACATATCTGCGAAACGCAGCAATCACTTCTTCCCGCTGCGCAACGAAGAAATAAGAGGACAACAGGCACATAATGACACCGACGATGATCGTCGGGATATTTTTGGCAAAATTGCCGACTGCAGATACCGTCGGACTGCCCATATGATCCACTGCGCTGCTCAACAGCTTCATCAGCGAATTCAGAATTCTGGCAACCTGCTCCTGCACGTTTGGAGAAAAATAGTGTGAAAAGCTTTCCAGTGAGCTTCCCGCGTTGGAAATATCAGACTCCATTGCCTTCCAGAGTCCCGGCAGCTCTTCCACAAATCCCTTCAGCTGTCCTGCAAGCAGGCTCAGGATCCCGTAAATACCAGCTACGATCGCAGCGATAACTGCAATAATGACGATCGCAGAGCCTGCTTTTCTGCGGATCTTAATCTTTTCATCCAAAAAACGCACCAGCGGGTTTGCGATCATCGCGATGATCCAGCCAATTACAAAAGGCATAAAATACGAAATAACCGATGGCACAACAAATACGACAAACAGCAAGATCACTACTGCAGTGATCAGGTTTAACACCGCTTTTACATATTTTCTGGATTGTCTCCACATGCTTTAATGCCTCCGTCTTCTGAGAGAATGCTGTCGAGCAGATCATAAATTTCTTCCCGTCCCTGCTTGGAAAGAGAGGAATACGGGATGATGATCGTATCCTTCTGTGCCTCTAAGCCAACCCGAATTGCCTTGAGCTGCTTTTGGATCTGACTGCGGTTGATTTTGTCCAGCTTGGTTGCAATGATGATCGGATCAAAGCCGTAATGACGCATCCACTGATACATCTGCTTATCGTTTGCAGACGGGTCGTGCCGGATATCGATCAGCAAAAAAACCGCCTTTAGCTGCTTGGAGGAATGCAGGTATCGTTCGATCATCTTGCCCCACTGCGCCTTGACTTCCTGATTGGCTTTTGCGTAGCCATAGCCAGGCAGATCTACCAGATAAAACACTTCATTTACATTATAAAAGTTGATGGTCTGGGTTTTGCCGGGCTGGGAAGAAGTTCTCGCCAGGCTTTTCCGGTTCATGATCCCGTTGATGAGGGAGGATTTGCCAACGTTACTCTTTCCGGCAAATGCAATTTCCGGCAGCATATTGTCCGGAAGCTTACTCGTAATGCCGCAGACCGTTTCCAATTGAACGGATTTGATTACCATATCAGTTGTTTCCTTTCCCGCCCACAAAAGCGTGCGCAATCACATCGTCCATCGTTTCTACAAAAAGAATTTCCAACCCATTTTTGATCTCCGCCGGAATCTCTTCAACGTCCGGACGGTTCTTTTCTGGCACCAATACTGTCTTGATTCCAGCAGTCTTTGCCGCCAGAGTCTTTTCCTTTAATCCGCCGATCGGCAGCACTCTGCCCCGCAGCGTAATTTCGCCCGTCATCGCCAGATCGGCGCGAACCGGCGTATGGGTCAGCGCAGACAGAAGCGCCGTCGCCATCGTAATACCGGCGGACGGTCCGTCCTTGGGAACCGCTCCCTCCGGAATATGAATATGAAAATCATTCTTTTTAAATACGTCGGGATCGATCTGGTACCGCTCGCTGACCGAACGGATATAGCTCAGGCCAGTCATAGCGGATTCCTTCATCACATCGCCTAACTGTCCGGTCAGCTCCAGCTCGCCTTTGCCCGGCATCATATTGACTTCAATCTGCAGCGTATCGCCGCCCACACTCGTCCATGCCAGGCCGCGCACAATTCCGATTTCGTCCGTTTGATTTGCTTTCAGGGAATGGAATCTGGGCTTTCCGAGATATTTTTCGAGGTTCCGGTCGTTGACGCGGATACAGCTTTTATCCTCTTTTAACAACTCTCTCGCTGCTTTCCGGCAGATCTCCCCAAGCTTTCGCTCCAGACCTCTGACACCGGCTTCTCTTGTATAACCCTCAATCACGCTGCGCAGTGCATTATCACTGACGATCAGCCGTCCCTGCATACCGTTTTTCTTCAGCTGCTTGGGCATCAGATGCTCCCGTGCGATGTGGAACTTTTCCGCAGCGGTATAACTGCTGACCTCGATCACTTCCATACGATCCAGAAGCGGACGCGGAATCGTCTCGGTCGTATTTGCCGTCACAACAAACAGCACCTCCGATAAATCGATCGGAATTTCCACATAATGATCACGGAAATTGCGGTTTTGTTCGGCATCCAGCACTTCCAGAAGCGCCGAAGCGGTGTCTCCTTTATAGTCGCTCGAAACCTTATCCACCTCGTCCAGCAGCATCAGCGGGTTTTTCACGCCTGCCTGTCTCAAACCATTGACAATCCGTCCGGGCATTGAGCCGACATAGGTTCTTCTGTGTCCCCGGATCTCCGCCTCATCCCGCACACCGCCAAGGCTGATGCGGACGTATTTTTTATTCAACGCCTCTGCAACGCTGCGTGCAATCGAGGTTTTACCGGTTCCGGGAGGTCCTACCAGACAGATAATCGGGCTTTCTCCCTGCTTGGTCAGCGCGCGCACCGCCAGAAATTCCAGCATACGCTCCTTTACCTGTTCCAGACCATAATGATCCCGGTCAAGAATCTCCTCCGCGCGAGTCAGGTCGGAGGTTTCGCGGGAAGTCTTGTCCCACGGAAGCTCCAGAAGTGTCTCGATGTAGGCACGTTCCACACCGGACTCTGCACTGTTTGTGGAAAGCCGTTTGAATCTGGAGATTTCTTTTGCGATCTTTTCCTTTACTTCTTTAGAGGCTTTAAGCTGCTGCAGCTTTTCTTCATACAATGCTGCATCCGACGCATCGTCCTCCCCCAGCTCCTCCTGAATATATTTCAGCTGTTCCCGCAAAATGTAATCTTTTTGGTTTTTATCCACACGTTCCCGCACTTTTTCCGTCAGATCCGTGCGGATTCTGGCAACCTCTACCTCCGTCGCAAGCACCTCTGCCAGCGCTTCGAAACGGCTTTCGAGATCCACCTGCTCCAAAATTTTCTGCTTTACGGTGTAATCTGCCGGAATATTTTCGATAATCTGATCCATCAGCTTACCAGGATCGTGAATTTCCTCCATATGGCGCAGAAGCGTCCGTCCCGTTCTGGGATAATATTTGCAATATTCTGTGAAACGATCGCGCGCGCTGCGCAGCATCGCTTCTTTCCTGCTTTCGTCCATTGCCGGCACTTCCAGCACCTCGATGTCGCCACCGAGCCATTCCCACTCTCCAAAAAGCGTCCTAAGACGTCCTCTGCAAACGCCCTCTACGAGAACGCGAACCAGATTGTCCGGCAGCTTCGTGACCTGTTTTACCTTTGCAATACAGCCGATCTGGTACAGATCCTCTGCCTGCGGGTCCTCCGTCTCAGCATGGCACTGGGTTACCAGAAATACCTCCTGATCTTCGCTCATCGCCTGTTCTGCCGCCAGAATGGACTTCTTGCGGATCAGGTCAAAATGTATCATCGTATCCGGCAGGATCGTCATGCTGCGCAGGGCGATCACCGGAAGTTTTTTGAAATTTTCCATCGTATGCTATCTCCTATTGATGCGGAGTTTAGGATAAAATCCTGCGGAGTATTTTTTATCGTATGGAAACGAAGTTTCCTATACGATAAAAACGCCGTCCGTATCTGTCGCGGGCGGCGTCTTTTACTGTCATTCTATTTTGCTTCTTTAAAGCCGTCCAGAAGTCCCTGTTTTTCACGCCGTACCACCATCGGTTTTCCGGTTCCTTCTACCGCTTCTTTTGTAATTACGCACTGTGTAATGCTCGGATCGGAAGGGATCTGATACATCACATCCATCATCGTCTTTTCCATGATGGAGCGAAGTCCTCTGGCGCCTGTCTTTCTCTCCAGCGCGAGGTCAGCGATCTTTTCAATCGCTTCCTTCTCAAAGGAAAGCTTTACATGGTCGAATCCAAAGAGCTTCTGATACTGCTTGATCAGCGCATTCTTCGGCTCCATGAGGATTCGGATCAATGCCTCTCTGTCCAGTCCCTCCAGCGCTACCGTAATCGGCACGCGTCCGACGAACTCCGGAATCAGTCCGAACTTCACCAGATCCTGCGGAGTTACATCCGCATACAGCTCGCCTGCCTTGCGCTCTACGTTGGAAGAAATCTGTGCGTTGAAGCCGATGCTCTTTTTGTCCAGTCTGGATTCCACGATCCGCTCGATGCCGTCAAAGGCGCCGCCGCAGATGAACAAAATGTTCGTCGTGTCAATCGGAATCAGCTCCTGCTGCGGGTGCTTCCGTCCGCCCTGGGGAGGAACACTCGCTACTGTGCCTTCCATGATCTTCAGCAGTGCCTGCTGTACGCCCTCTCCCGAAACGTCGCGGGTAATCGATACGTTTTCACTTTTCTTCGTGATCTTGTCGATTTCATCCAGATATACAATACCGAGCTGTGCCCGTTCAATATCATAATCAGCCGCCTGAATCAGCTTTAACAGGATGTTTTCAACATCCTCACCGACATATCCGGCTTCCGTCAGCGTCGTCGCATCTGCGATCGCAAACGGTACGTTGATGATCTTCGCCAGAGACTGTGCAAGATATGTCTTGCCGCTGCCGGTAGGTCCCAGCATAATAATGTTGGACTTCTGCAGCTCAACGCCATCGTCGTCCGCCCCGGCTGTCACTCTTTTATAATGGTTATATACAGCAACGGACAGTACCTTTTTGGCCTCTTCCTGACCGATCACATAATCATCGAGGAATTCTTTGATCTGCACCGGTTTCAGCAGGTTGATCTGTTTAGGATCTTCCTCCTGCGGTTCTTCTTCATTTTCCTCTTCGATGATTTCGGCACAGATGTCCACGCACTCATCACAGATATATACGCCGTCCGGACCAGCAATCAGCTTATGCACCTGATCCTGTGTCTTGTGGCAGAAGGAACATCTCACCTGGTCATCAGAAAATCTGCCTGCCATATCGTTCTCCTATCTATTTCTTATTTCAAATAATCCTCGTGGGAAGTGATAATCATATCGATCAGGCCATATTCTTTGGCTTCTTCTGCGGTCTTCCAGTTATCTCTTTCGGTGTCCGCAGCGATCACTTCGTACTCTTTTCCAGTATTCTCCGCAAGAATTCTGTTCATTCTCTCTTTTGTTTTTAATATATGCTTCGCGTTGATTTCGATATCAGTCGCCTGTCCCTGTGCGCCGCCCAGAGGCTGATGGATCATGATTTCCGCATTCGGGAGGGCCATTCTCTTGCCTTTCGTGCCGCCTGCCAGCAAAAAGGCTCCCATGCTTGCCGCCATACCGATACAGATCGTAGAGACATCGCATTTGATAAATTTCATCGTATCATAAATTGCCATACCGGCAGGAATAGAGCCGCCGGGGCTGTTGATATACAGATGGACATCCTTGTCCGGGTCTTCAGATTCCAGGAAAAGAAGCTGAGCCACAACGAGGCTCGCCGTTACATCGTTTACTTCCTCACCCAGGAAAATAATTCTTTCTTTGAGCAGTCTGGAATAAATGTCATAGGAACGTTCTCCGCGGCTTGTCTGTTCGATTACATAAGGTACTAAACTCATATCTGAGCACTCTCCTTTCACAAGGGGTATGCCAGAGCAGTTAAACGCCCCTGCTCTGGCATACATAAAACCCTGCGGTTTTTTTTTATTGCAGCAGGAAACTGCCCCGCTGTCGGATTTGATCTGTTTCCAATCTTATCCCATGGCATTGTCTTTTGCAACAAATCCAGCTGATATTTAAGAAATATTTTAGATCATGTTCGAATCGTTCGCAGTTTGAAATTATTTCTCTACTGCTTCGCTTACAACGAAATCTACAGCCTTGCGGACAGCCAGATCTTCCATGATCTGCTTCTTGCCGGCTTCACCCATCAGCTCTTTGATCTTGTCTGCTTCCATCTTGTAGCCTTCTGCCATGCGCTTTACTTCTGCATCAAAATCTTCTTCCGTAGCTTCGATATTCTCAGCAGCTGCAACCGCTTCCAGAACCAGTCTGGATTTGATTCTGCGCTCTGCCTGAGGTTTTACCTGCTCCATCATGTGCTCGTAGGTAAGACCGGTGAACTGGAAGTACTGCTCCAGGTTCAGGCCCTGCATCTGCAGTCTCTGACCGAACTCGTCGATGGTCTGTCTCTGCTGAGTCTCTACCATAGCGTCCGGGATCTCCATCTGCGCATTCTCTACGATTGCGTCGATGACAGCGTCTTCCTTAGCGCCCTTAGCGTCTGCTTCTTTCTTTGCAAGCAGGCTCTTCTTGATATCTTCTTTGTACTCAGCCAGGGTTTCAAACTCGGAAACCTCGCCTGCGAACTCGTCGTTTAATTCAGGAAGCTGTTTTTCCTTTACTTCCTTAACAGTTACCTTGAACTGTGCAGGCTTGCCAGCCAGCTCGCTTGCATGGTACTCTTCAGGGAAAGTTACGTTTACTTCGCACGCTTCGCCTGCGTTCTTGCCGATCAGCTGCTCTTCGAAGTCGCCGATGAAGGAATGGGAACCGATCGTCAGATTGTAGTTGGTGCCCTTGCCGCCTTCGAAGGCTACGCCGTCGATGAAGCCTTCATAGTCGATTACAGCGATGTCGCCATCCTGTACAGGACGCTCCACAACTACAGTTCTGGAGTTGTTTTCCTGCTGCTGCTTTAAGTCAGCCTCAACCTCTTCGTCGGTTACGGAAACTTCTACCTTGTCAACCTCAACGCCCTTATACTGGCCCAGGGTTACTTCCGGCTTTAATGCAACCTCTGCAGTAAAGATGAAGGATTTGCCCTCTTCGATCTGGGTAACGTTGATCTTAGGAGAAGAAACGATGGTCTCTTCACATTCTTCCAGCGCTTTTTCGTATGCTTCCGGAATCAGGGCATTGGCAGCATCTTCGTAAAATACACCCTTGCCGTACATCTGCTCGATCATCTTCTTGGGAACCTTGCCCTTACGGAAACCGGGTACGGAGATTTTGCTTTTGTTTTTCTGGTAAGCATCTTCCAGTGCCTTGGAAAATTCATCTGCGGAAACCTCAATGGTCAGTTTCGCCATGTTCTTTTCAAGTTTTTCAACCTGTAAACTCATTGTATAAGTCCTCCTCGTGTTGCTTTTGTCCGTCTGACGGATATTCCAGTGAGCCGCCGGTACAAAAGCGTTTTTATAAAAAGACGCACAACCGCATCAAACTCACTACAGTCATTGTACGATTATATCATAAGGTGTTTTAAAATGCCAGTTTTTTTTGACAGTCTCCCGATTTTATGCTATTGTTAAGACAATTCGTGCTGACCCTAAAGATTTTTGCCGCAGTTTTTCGGATTGCGGGCTGATTTTCTGCGGGAGAAGGCGTACACAGGAGGAAATTTTATGGACAACCGCGTAGCCCTGATTGGAATTATGGTGGAAAATCCCGATTCGATCGAAACGATGAACCGTATTTTGCATGAATACGGACAGTATATTATCGGACGGATGGGACTGCCTTACCGGGAGCGCGGTCTTTCTATTATCAGCATTGTTCTCGACGCGCCTATGAACCAGATCAGCAGCCTGTCCGGCAAGCTCGGCATGCTGGACGGCATCAGTACGAAAACCATCTATCAAAGTCTGAAAAAGGAGACATGATTATGAAAAAGTTTGGTTCCCTGCTGATGAGCACCCTGCTGTGCGCATCCCTGCTCGCAGGCTGCTCATCTTCCGCTTCCGTTTCGCAAAGCACTGTTCCCGAAACCATCAGCACTGCCGAAGGCGCTATCGAAACCGGCTCCGAGGAAGTTTCTTTAGAAGAAATGACTGCTGCTAAAACAGAGACCTCGACCGAAGCCCTGGAGGAAAGCTCTGATGACACCGTTGTCCGCGTAGGCGGCCTCAAAGGTCCTACCACAATGGGACTGGTCAAACTCATGGATGATGCCAAAAACGGCACTGCCGCAAACAACTACGAATTCACAATGGTGACCGCCGCCGACGAACTGACCGGTCTGGTTGCTTCCGGCAAGGTGGACATCGCCCTGCTGCCCGCGAACGTCGCTTCTGTCCTGTATCACAAGACAGAAGGTAAGGTTTCCGTGATCGATATCAACACCCTCGGCGTTTTATATCTGGTATCCGGCGATTCTTCTATCAGCTCGATCGAAAACCTGTCCGGCAAAACCGTTTATCTGCCCGGCAAAGGCACAACCCCGGAATATGTGCTCCGCTATCTGATCTCTGCATCCGGTCTTTCCGACGATGCCGTGACCCTCGAATTTAAGTCCGAAGCATCCGAGGTTGCCGCAGTTCTCGCAGAAGATCCCAATGCGATCGGTCTGCTTCCACAGCCTTTTGTAACTGCTGCCATCGCGCAGAACGACAGCCTGTCCGTTGTCCTTGATCTGACAAAAGTATGGGACAGCCTGCAGGAGGATGGTTCCAACAGCCGTCTCGTGACCGGCGTTTCAATCGTCAACAACGAGTTTTTAGCCGCACACAAAGATCTTGTAGATACGTTTTTAACGGAGCACGAGGCTTCGATCGCCTATACTGCAGCCGATCCTGAAGGTGCTGCTGCCCTGATCGAAAAGGCAGGCATCGTCGCAAAAGCTGCCATCGCACAGAAAGCACTGCCCGCCTGCAACATCACCTATCTCGACGGACAGGACATGAAGGATGCGTTAAACGGCTATCTGTCCGTACTGCTTTCGCAGAACCCGCAGTCCGTTGGCGGTTCCCTGCCGGAGGATGATTTCTATTATCTGCGGTAAAAAAATGTGCTTCGGCACATTCTTGCGCCGAGTGCGCATCCTCGCGGAGCGTTTCTTATCATATGGAAACAAAGTTTCCATATGATAAGAAGTTACAGCTGCATCCCGCGCTTTTGCGTGCGGCTGCAGCTGTTTTGATATGGAGCATTTTTTATGAATAGAAAAAAAGGATTCCCGAAGCTTTTCAAAAAGCTCGGCATATACGCGTTCTGGCTGCTCGTCTGGCAGCTGCTCGCTGTTTTCTTTCACAATGACATCCTACTCGTCGGCCCGGAAAAAACGCTTCGGACCTTTTTTTCATGTCTGATCACCGCTGGGTTCTGGCGTTCCATCTGGTTTTCGATTTCCCGCATCTGCATTGGATTTTTTCTCGCCATGCTGTTCGGCATCCTGACCGGAGCGCTCTCCTGCCACTTCCGGATTGTCGGGGAATTTCTGGAACCGCCAATTCAGTTTATGAAATCTATCCCGGTCGCGTCATTTGTCATCCTCGCCCTGATCTGGACCGGTTCGAAAAACCTTTCGATCCTGATTTCTTTTCTGGTCGCCTATCCGATCCTGCACATCAGCACGGTCAGCGGCTTAAAAAGCACCGACCCGAAACTTTTGGAAATGGCGCAGGTTTTTCGTGTTCCTTTCCATAAAAAAGTCTTTTACCTGTACCGTCCGGCGCTGTCTCCCTATCTGATCAGCGCCTGTAAATCGGCGCTCGGCATGGCATTTAAATCCGGCATCGCCGCTGAGGTTATCGGTGTCCCCGACTTTTCCATCGGTGCAAACCTCTATGAAGCAAAAATTTATCTCGACACGGCTTCTTTGTTTGCCTGGACACTCGCGATCATTCTTATCGCCTCCTGTTTTGAAAAAATTCTGCTCCGGCTCATGACTGCTGTCGGCGGAAAGGGGAACACTGTTCATGAAAAACAATGATCTGATTCTGCAAAAGCTTTCCAAATCCTATCACGGACAGGTCGTCTTTTCCGATCTAAGCCTCGCACTTTCTCCCGGAAACGCCTATTGTCTCATGGCTCCGTCCGGCACAGGAAAAACAACGCTTTTTCGCATTCTGATGGGTCTGGAAACACCGGACAGCGGCACAATAGATGGACTAAAAAATCTCAAAATTTCCGCTGTTTTTCAGGAGGATCGGCTGCTGGAGGGCTACGATGTCCTGACAAATCTCCGTTTTGTGTGCAGGCAGCGCCTTTCCGACGCAGAACTTTCTGCCTACGCTGCAACCCTTTTGCCGCAAAATGCCCTGTCCCAGCCGGTATGCGAATTTTCCGGCGGCATGAAGCGCCGATTGTCTTTGCTGCGCGCCCTGCTCGTTCCCTTCGACCTTTTGATTTTAGACGAACCCTTCAACGGTCTGGACAGCGAAAACCGCAAAAAAGCAGCTGCACTCGTCCGTAACCGCGCGCAGGACAAAATTCTTCTATTTGCCGCCCATACACAAGAGGACGCTGCACTTTTGGACGCGGAAATTCTCTGCCCGTTCGATTCCTATTGTTCTGTGTAAATCAGTCGTTCCAAAGGAAACGAAAGTGACAAAAATTTCCATTATAATTCCCTGTATCCGGAACATACTAAGCTCAAGATAAGCAAACGTGACACTGATACATCGACCGGACAGGCAGCTGCAGAGCCAACGTTCCATCCGATGACAGAGTCTCTGCAGCTTATCTGAAACCCAACAGCAGAAAATAATGGAGGTGACTAATCATGGCAACGAATTCTGGTAAATCCAATAGAGTGGAAGTTCCTGAGGCGAAGGCCGCACTGGAACGCTTCAAAACTGAGGTTGCGTCCGAGCTGGGCGTCAACTTAAAGGAAGGCTACAATGGTGACCTGACTTCCAAGGAAGCCGGCTCCATCGGCGGCGAGATGGTTCGCAGAATGATCAAGAAGCAGGAAGAATCCATGAAATAAAAAGCATTTCATGAAATAAAGATCATTTCATGAATAAAAAATAATTTCAGCCGTCCGGTAAATATCTGCCGGGCGGCTGTTTTGGTTTGTTCTTATTAAAAGGACGGTGCACTATGCCGTCTGTTTTTTCTTTCTGCGCTGCGCCATCTGCTCGTGGAATTCTTCGAGGGTCGCGCGCCCTTCCTGTGTAACCGGTTTGACCCATTTGCCGCTCGCAGTATAGCATAGCTCGAACACCAGACGGATCAGCTCATCTGTATACAAAAAGGCGAACACGGCCAGGAACGGCAGATGCAGAACCATGCCTGCAACCCAGGTTGCAGGTACGCTGATCGTATACAGACAGATAATTTCCAAAACAGTTCCGAAAATTGCCTCGCCGCCTGCGCGGTAACAGGTATTCATAATGTAGTTACAGGTTCGCACGGTTCCCGCTGCCAAATAAATGAGCAACATATACTTGCCATATTCCATAGCCTCTGCTCCTAATCCGAACAAAGACAACAGCGGGCGGTTGAAGATCACACCAACCAGACAGATACCAAATGTGATCGCCGGGCAGAGGATCGTGAACCCTTTCACATACTGATAGCCCTTCATATGCCGTCCTGCACCGATCTCCTTGCCGACCACAACGCTGCTGGCATCCGCCAGTCCTCCGAAGAAGGCATAAACAAAGCCCTCCAGAACACGGAACGCTGCCATTGCGGCGATCGCACTCTCCGACTGTCTTCCGATCACGATATTGATCAGCATCTGACCGATGCCGTAAAACAGCTCATTGCACAGAATCGGAAAACATTTGGACAGATAGGTTCCGGCAAATCCTTCTCCCCAGTGGAACATTTCCTGTACATGCAGGGTAACCGTCTTTTTATCTTTCAGCAAAAACACTGTCAGGATGATCAGATTGACAATGCCGGAAACCAGCGTGCCTACCGCCGCGCCTGCCGCTCCCATTTGCGGCATGCCGAACCGTCCGTAGATCAGGATCCAGTTCAGGACAAAATTGACTACCAGCGCAACTGCGGAAGAAACGAGGGGAATCTTGACGCGCTCCGTCGCCCGCATCAGAAAGCTGATGATGACCGCCAGTACCTGCAGCGGATAAGCAAAGCCAACGATCCGGATATAGGGAATCGCCACCTCTATAATATTTTTCTTATCTGTATAAATCCCAAGCAAAAACTTCGGCTTTGTCACCGCTACTGCTCCGAACAAAAGACCGACAAGCAGCATAAAGCTCATGGAAAGCCCAAAGGTTTTGTTGATACCCTTTTCACTTTTGGCACCCCAATACTGGGAAAAGAACAAAAGCGCGCCTCCTGCAAATCCGAAATAGCAGGAGAAAAACAGCGACGAAATCTGCGAGCAGATGCCGACCGCCGCGACCGATAGCTCTCCCATGCTTCCGATCATGATCGTATCCACCATGCTCGCCGTCGTGGACAATAAATTCTGAAACGCGATCGGCAGCGCAATAGTATAGACTGCCTGTGCAAATACGTTCCATCTGATTCTTTTCTCTCTCATCTAATACCCCTTATCTGTCGTATTTTTGTCGATGGTATCCCCTCAGTATATCATCAGAATGAAAACTTCAATGCCGTTCTGCGCCCATCCGCCGGACATTGCAAAACGGGAGACTATTATTTTTATTTTACTCTCATCCTTTCTCCAGATCAAGCGTAAAATCTGTTTTTCCCGACAATTCCAGATCCAGCATCTGCGCCAGTGGAACACAGGAATTCATACACTCCTCATAGGTGTTGGTCTGCGCCCCCATTTCAATCAGCAGATACCTCTGCTTTAAGTGCATATTGTAACGGTAGCCTTTCAAGTAAATCCTGCGGGTCAGCCCCGGGTAATACTCGTTGCACAGCACCTGCATCTGGAACGAAAATGCGAGATTATCCGCAATATTTTCATTTGGAAGCGAATCGATGTCCCCGAGCCGCCTCGTTCTGGACAGTCCGTTGAAAAACATAAAGCGCGCCATTTTTTTGCCGCCGATCTCCGTCACGAGCCGTGTTCCTTCTGCCACTTCGTCCCGGTGCAGGTCGATCACCACCTCAATCGACGGGTTTTCCTTCAAAATCGCTTCCAACGCCGGAAGGGAATTGGAATAGGCATAATCCCTTTTTTCCACGTCATACTGTCCCATATGATGCATCACGTTATAGCCATACTGTTTGCGAAGGATTTCCGCCAGCACCTCCCCGACGCCCATAATTCCGGTCTGCGCGTTTCCCGGAATCGAATCGGCAAAGGTTTCCTGCGAATGGGTATGATAAATCAAAATCTGCGGCTGGTCGTCCGTCCGCTTCTGTACGGAAAGCACCCTGCCAAGCAGCGCCTTTTGATTCAGCTGCGTCTCGTCCGCCGCGGTTGCCGGATCGATCGCATAAAATTCCCGCACCAGCGCATCATAACTCGTAAGCTCCGACCAGTTGTAGGTACGCTGCTTCTCCGGAAGAGAGGCTGTAAAATCGCTGATGCCGGAGCTATTTGCTGTGTCTCCGGTTTCGTTTTGACTATCGCCAGGTCTGGTTTCGATCCCGCCGCTGCTTTGCCCTTCGCGGTCGGATGCAGCACTGCTCCCGTCGGTTTCGCTGCCGCCGCCCGCTGCACCGTTTTGTCCGCCTTTTTGTCCGCCCGCCTGCTCATTTTCCAACCGCGCAAGCTCTTCAAGCGATAGGTTCCTGCCATCCGTCGGCGCATTTTTTTCTGTATCGTCACCGCTCATCCCGGTGTATTCGTCCCTTCCTTCCGCCAGCAAAATCTTTTCCACCATATCAGAATTTTCCTGCGCCAGCTGCGCGGTTTTTGTTCTGCTCTGATAACCGAGAAACGGAAAAATCCATCCGGACACAGAGAGCCTGCCGTTGTCCCCTGCCGCTGCGATCACCGGACAGAGGGCATTTAAAAGCTCCAGCTCTGCATTCTCCGTCAGAAGCTCCCTGAAATTTCGTTCCTCTGCGCGCGGAAACGCCAGAAAAACAATTCCCGCTATCACAATGGCGATCACTGCCCGATATCTGTTTTTTTTCGGTCTGTCTTTTTTCCCCATGCTGCAATATATGCGCACAGGAAGGCTGGAATCACTTTTCCCGGCTCAGTACCTGATTGGTTCGCAATCACTTTTCCTAACCCAGCACCTGACTGGTTCGTAATCACCCTTCCGGATTCAATGCCGGTTGATTCGCAATCATCCTTCCGGGTTCAGCGCCCGGTTGATTCCATCCGACACGATTTCGCTCAGATACAAAATTGTCTCATCGATGTCCTTTCCAGTCACATACATATTGTTCAGACCGGACAGTGCCTGCAGATGCTCGCGATTTTGAAGCAACGCAGAATCGTTTTCCTGTTCCATCTCCCGCAGCGCGTCTCCGACGATTGTCGCAGCATCCACTACCGTCGGCACACCAATCGCAAGCACCGGCACTCCCAGAGATTCCCCGGTCAGCGCATTTCTGTGGTTGCCGACCCCTGAACCCGGATAGATTCCTGCGTCACTGATCTGGAACGTCCGGTTTAACCGCTTTGTACTACGCGCCGCAAGCGCATCGACAACCAACACCAGATCCGGCTTTGTCTCCTTCACAACGCCCCGCACGATTTCCGCACTCTCCATGCCTGTCTGCGCCATTACTCCGGGGACAAGACAGCTGACACGGTTCATTTTTTTCCGGTTATACGCTGCAGCGCCAAACTCGAGAATGATGTGCCGGTTAATAAACAGTCTGTCCGCCACCCGCGGTCCCAGCGCATCCGCCGTCACCTGCCGGTTTCCAAGCCCCACGACCAGCACGGATTTTTCAGTCTCCAGATCAGGAATCAGTTTCTGCAGCTGCATCGAAAGTTCCTTCGCCACCTCCTGCTGATACTCCTCCTCGTCGTTTCCAAGCTGTCCGGCTTCCAGTGTAACGTATGTTCCGATCGGTTTCCCCATAATTTTTGCGCCATTTTTCGTCTCTATTTTTACCCGCGTCACCAAAATTCCCGTTTCCGGTCTGGTTTCTTCTTCCAGAATTACCCCGTGAATCTCAACGCCGGACTCCCGAATCCGTTCCCCCTCTTCCAGTGCAAGATCTGTCCGAACGACAAAAACGCTCATTCGCATTCCCTCCTTCTAAGATTGTGTTTCTTACAGTTCACTCGCGCCATTCGCAATACAATAGAATGCACGCTTCGCGAACATTCTATTGTCATGAACCGCGCTTCGACGCTCTCCGCTGCTTCGCAGCTCATTTTTGCTCATAAAGTGGCGCTCCCTTCGTACCTTTTTGTAAGCAGATTTTCATGCGAGCATGAAATCTGCTTACAAACGGTACGAGTGAACTGTAAGAACTATATTCCCATTTTTTCCAAAAATCCAGAAAATATCTATTGACAGAATTCTTTTCATCCAATAGAATACATATGTATGTTTGCATTAGAACGTCCGTGTCCGGCTTTAATGTAATACGATACAGCACACATTTTTGGGTTAATTCATTGGAGGTATCATCGTGGCAAATATTAAATCTGCAAAGAAGAGAATTTTAGTAAACCAGACCAAGGCTGAAAGAAACAAAGCAATCAAATCTTCTGTTAAGACCGCTGTTAAGAAGGTTCGTGTTGCAATCGAAGCACAGGACAAGGAAGCTGCAAAGGCTGCACTGCTGAACGCAACCACAGTTATCGACAAGGCTGCTTCCAAGGGCGTATATCATAAAAACACCGCTTCCAGAAAGGTTTCCCGTCTGGCTAAAGCAGTAAACGAAATCGCTTAATTTTGAAACGAATGAAGCAGAATTAAAAAATTCTGTATGAAAAAGAGCAGTTCCCACCGTCACGGGGACTGCTCTTTTTGTTATGGTGACAAGGAAAATGCTCTGTGCAGGACAACATCCATCCCTGATTACGCGGCTCAACAGACAGATCCCAGGCTCACAGCTTCGTCATGCGATCCTGTGCGATCAGCTTTTTCAGTGCCTCCACGCCGACGCGCACCGCCATGTCTGTGTCGTGGACGACCGGGTTAGAAAGTCCGAGCACTTCCCGCTCCTGGTTCGCCATCGTCAGAAATACCGCGCCGCAGCGCACCCGAAGATACTGCGCCACGATAAACAGCGCCGCGGATTCCATTTCCGATGCAAGGCATCCCATCTTTTTCCACGCGCCCCAATGCTGCTGCAGCATGTAATCCACTGGCATGACCTGCGGCTCGTGCTGTCCGTAAAAGGAGTCCTTGCTCTGCACAACACCCGTATGGAATCGGATCTCCTGATCCCGGGCAGCCTCCCGCAGTGCGCAGATCACATCCAGGTTTGCGACTGCCGGATATTCGATCGGAGCATATTCCCGGCTCGTCCCCTCAGCTCGTACCGCACCGGTTGCAATGACCAGATCGCCGCTTTGCACCTCAGTGTCAATGCCGCCGCAGGTCCCGACGCGGATAAATGTATGCGCGCCCGCTTTGACCAGCTCTTCCATCGCAATCGCCGCGGAGGGACCGCCGATGCCTGTTGAGGTTACAGAAACTGTCTCGCCCTCCAGCGTTCCGGTATACGTCACAAATTCCCGGCTGTCCGCAATCAAAACCGGATGTTCAAAATACGCGGCGATTTTTTCACACCGTTTAGGGTCTCCCGGCAAAATGACATATTTTCCAACCTGCCCGTTATGAATCTGCAGATGATACTGCATTTCTTCTTCTGCATAGTGCATACAGATCCCCCTTTCCGGACAATCTTTATCAATTCTACAAATTTGCCATCCAAACGCCTGCTTCATAGGCGCGCTTTAAGTAATGTGCGCAGTCTTCCCCTTCCGGCTTGGAAACTTCCATCACGAAAGGCTGCTCGTAAGCGGACGCCCGGACAAGCTTCATGATTTCTTTCCAGTCAATGCTGCATTCCCCCGGCAGACGGTGTGCGTCTCCGCAGCCATCTTCTTTTCCCCAGCCCCTGTTGTCATGTAGGTGCTGGCAGAAGAAACGGTCTGCATAGCGGGTTGCCAGCAGCTTGATGAACTCGTTGCCGCCGACAAGGTTTGCATGTCCGGTATCGATGCACAGTCCCAGAAAATCTGCGGGATAACGTCCAAACAGATAATCAAACTGCTCGATCTGCGCTTCTGCCGAAGCTTCAAACAGGTTCTCCAGACAAATCTTTACCCCAAGCTCCTTACAATAGGGCTGCAGCTCATCCAGAGACTTGCATGCCTGCTGATAGAAAAGCTCTTTGGTTTCCGGATTTTCTTCAAAGCTCTTTGTCGGCAGATACATATGCAGCACGATCTCCTTGCCTCCCAGCACATGAACCAGCTCCACACGGTTTTTAATCAGCTCGACGCCCGCGATACGGTTCGGCTCCAGCTCAGACAGGTAGTCTTTTCTGCCATGAGGTGCCTCTGCATATCTTTCTACAAATCGGCGGCTGCCCTTCGAAGCATGCAGTCCTTTTTCTTTCAATCCAAGCTCGTCCATCCAGCTGCGGATCTGCTCCATTTCGCTGCGGGCGTACAGATAATCCCCATCCCAGTCAAAGCACCAGTGAATGTGCGTAAAGCCAGCCTCTGCGATCTCGCGGAGCTTGTTTTTGATTTCTTCCAATTCCCACGGCTCGTTTGCAAAATCTGTGCTAATTCCAAATTCCATGTTATTTCCCTCTTTCCCCTTTGTATCTATGCGGCATATCCTGCCGCTTTGCGTGATGCCATTTCATTGTACTACGACAGCGGCTGAAAGCAAGCCGTTTCCTGTAACAAATGCCTTGTCACAACACCTTATGCCAGCGCCTTTAATTTGCTTTCCAGCAGATCTTTGCTCTGTACGCCGACCATGCGCTCTTTTTCTTCGCCGTTTTTGAAAATAATCAGAGTCGGAATGTTCATCACATGATAGCGCTCTGCAAGCTCACCCTCGTCGTCCACATTGATTTTGCCGACGTTATAGCCTTCCTCTGCCAGCTTTTCCACTGCAGGTCCCTGCATCCGGCAGGGTCCGCACCAGGTTGCCCAGAAGTCTACCAAAACGGGGCCTGCCGCCTGCAGTACCTCTTTTTCAAAATTATCCACGGTAATATTTTTAGCCATATTTTCCTCTCATTTCTGCACACATTTTTTTACATGCCGAGTTTGTGTCAAGTGTGCGCAGACACAAATCTCGCGATTGAAAAATTCTATTTTTCGTAACTGTTCAGTCCCCTCACAGTTACGCGCAAAAATCCATTCCAAATCGGCTGTGCCGATAGGATTTTTGCCTTCCAGCCTAAGTTTTCTTACGGTCAACGCAGTAAATGCGCAGACCTACGGAACAGTTACTATTTTTCAATCTCTATTCTATTCTGTTTATGGTACCAGAGTCAACAGTTCGAAAAACCTCCTGCAAGCACACTTGCGTCGGATTTCCGACCTTTTGACCCTGATATCAGTATATCCATAAATTGTACTTTTTTCCATAACAAAGTCATAATCTGTTTACTTTTTTGCATTCGAACGCTATAATACAAAAAGAAATTTCGGAAGCGGGATGTGTGGGGTTCACATATCCCGCTTTTTTTGACGCTTTACTGTATTATCACAATGAAAGAAGGAAACTGCCATGTCACCCAAGCTGCACCATACGTTAAAAAATCTGTTCCGAATTTTCCTGATTCTGTTTGGAAACGCCCTATATTCCCTTGCAGTCGTCGCCTTTATCCTGCCATCCGGCATCATCACCGGCGGCACAACCGGTCTGGCCCTCGCATCTGCGCACTGGTTCCACACGCCGATCACAGCGTTCGTACTGTGCTTCAATATCCTGACCTTTTTACTCGGACTTTTTGTGCTCGGCTGGAAGTTTGCCGCGACTACGCTTTTGTCCACATTCTTTTACCCGATCTTGCTCGCATTCTGGCAGCAGTTCCCGGCGCTGTCCTCCCTGACTAAGGACGCAATGCTCTGCACGATCCTCGGCGGAATGATGATCGGTGCCGGCATCGGCATTGTCATCCGTGCAGGCGCATCCACCGGCGGTATGGACATCCCGCCCCTGATTTTAAAAAAACTATTCCATCTCCCTGTTTCCGCAACGCTCTATGTGTTTGATTTTTCCATCCTGATTCTGCAGATGTTCTTTTCCGACATCGAAGAAAGTCTTTACGGCATTTTGCTCGTCATGATCTATACCTTTGTGCTGGACAAGGTTTTAGTCATCGGCACCCATCAGGCGCGCGCCGACATCGTCAGCAGTCATTATGAAGAAATCCGGCAGGCAATTTTTACCCGTCTTGACCGCGGCTGCACCCTTTTAAATGCGACGACCGGATATCTGCAGACCAATCAGCCCGTCCTGATGACCGTCGTTTCCCGCCGCGAAATGGCTTCCCTGAATCAGATTGTCATGGAAATCGACCCCCATGCCTTTTTGATCATCAGTGATGCAAACGAGGTCAAAGGCTCCGGCTTTACCAGCAACAAAATCCATAAAAAGAACCCGAACCTCTGATCAGTTCCGGGTCTTTTCCACAATCAGCTCTTTCAATTTCCACAGACACCAAAGGTTTGGAATCGCCATGCAGGCATTGCATAGGTCCGATAGGTTCCAGACCAGCTCCAGCGAGCAGACGGATCCGAGATATACAAACACCATGTAAATCACCTGAAATACCGTTACACCTCTCTCGCCCCACAAATACCGCGCCGCACATTCCCCATAAAAGCTCCAGCCGATAATCGTCGCAAATGCAAACAGCACCAGGCAGAGCGACAAAAGATCCTCTCCCGCAACCGGCAGGTTCGAAAATGCAACAAAACAATATTCATCTACAGCAGCCGCCCTGTAAGGAGCGGCATTTTTTACCATATCGCTCAAAATTGCAAGCGCCGTCACCGCGCACATCACCAGCGTATCCCAGAACACTCCCGTCATCGAAACCAGCCCCTGATCCCGTGTAGATAGCCCTTCCGCCGCTGCCGCTGTCATCGGCATCGAGCCCATTCCAGCCTCGTTTGTAAAAAGTCCCTTCGCCATTCCGGTGCGAACCGCCATTTTCACTGCAGTCCCTGCAATGCCTCCGATCACCGCTTTTTTCGAAAAAGCAGACACAAAAATCGCCCGAAGCGCCGCCGGAATCCATGCTGCATTTTTTACCAGCAAAAACAGACAGCTACCCAGGTACAGCACGCTCATCACCGGAACCAGGCAGGTACAAACCTTCGCCGTTTTTTTCGCTCCTCCGATCAGGATGCTGCCCGCCAAAAGCGCCGCTACGATACCGATCCAGTGTACAGACACCGGAAGCCTGCGAGAAATTACCGCTGTCAAGGAATGCGCCTGCACACCACTTCCGACGCACAGCGCCGCCAGCACGGTAAAGACGGAAAAAAGAACCGCCAGCAGCCGATTGTGCAACAGCTGCTCCATCACATACATCGGTCCGCCATAAAAGCTTCCGTCTGCCCGCTTTTTCCGGCACGCTGCGGACAGCACGCTTTCCGCATAGCAGGTCGCCATCCCGAAAAAGCCGCTGATCCAGCACCAGAAAACCGCCCCGGGTCCTCCGAGCGCAATTGCACTCGAAATTCCGATGATATTTCCGGTTCCGATTGTCGCCGCCAGGGCGGTTGACAGTGCTTCATAGGGTGACAGCCCTCCTGATCCGGCAGAGGACAGGCTTCGGCGCAGTCCATCCGGCAGCTTCCTTTGAATAAAGCCCAGTCGAATTGTAAAATACAAATGTGTCCCGGCAAGCAGCACCAGCATTGGAAAATTCCACAAAAGGTCGCAGACTGTCCGCACCGCGTCATTGAATCGTTCCATCCTGATTTCCGTTTCAGACAGCCTTTCGCCGCACGTTCCGGTACCCGGCTGTCACAGTCGTTTTTTCTTTTCCAATATATGACGCAGGATGTTTTTTCTATGAATATATAAAAAAGAATCCTGCGAAGCAGGATTCTCCGCCTGCGGCGGGTCGCGCAAGCGACATTTTTCCATTCCGCTGCAGTGCGATCCGCGCGGAGCGTTTATTATCGTATGGAAACGAAGTTTCCTATACGATGAATAAATACGCGTCAGCGATTCTGCATGAACCCTTCGATTTCATCCGGGTCGCGGATAATCTGCTCCGAAAGGACTTCGCATCCGTCCTCCGTAATCAGAAGGTCGTCCTCGATTCGGATGCCGATTTCCCATTCATCGATGTACAGCCCCGGTTCGTCGCTGATGACCATTCCGGGAAGCAGCTTATCGTTCTCCAGCGTGTTGACATCGTGCACGTCGATTCCAAGATGATGGGATACGCTGTGCATGTAGTAAGTGCCGATCTCCTCTTCGTTTTCAATCAGACCGAGACGGATACATCCCTCCGCCAGCACCTTTTTGCAGACGTCATTCAACTCCCGAAGCGTCATGCCGGGTCTTGCCGTTTTTGCGATCGTCCGGTTTGCTTCCAAAACGACCTCATAAACCGCCCTCTGCTGCTGCGTAAAATGCCCGTTTACCGGATAGGTTCTCGTGATGTCCGCACAGTAGCCCTGGTATTTTGCGCCCAGATCCATCAACAGCAGCGTGCCGTCCTCGCAGATATCCCGGTTGGTTTCGTAGTGCAGCATTGTACCGTTTGCACCGCTTCCGGCAATCGTCGGGAACGAAGTTCCATCCGCGCCCTGATACATGATCTGATATTCAAAATCCGCCTGCGCCTGATATTCCGCCATGCCCGGTTCCAGATGCTTCATCACATACTGCAATGCATTGTCAGTGATTCCGATCGCCGTTTTGAGCTGTGCGACCTCGTCTGCATCCTTCTGCATCCGCATCTGCGCCACATACGGGAACAGATTTCTGATCGGATGTCCCGGATACAGCGCCGCGTATTCCTTCGCCTTTACCGCATTGTAATCCGGCAGATCCTCTTGCTGATGGCGATAACAGTCAAAATACAGGCTTTTGACATCCTCGCGGGTCATCATCATATCGAACACCCCGTCAAAGCTTTCCAGGAAACGCACATCTTCGATCTGACTGATCTCTTTTGCCTCATCGACCGTCACCTTCCTGCCATACCAGCGCTCCTGCGTCGGGTCAGCCTCTTCTATAAATAGGATTTCCTTCGGATCGCGTTTCGTCTTTTTCATGAGCAGAATCATCCGCTCCCGGCGCAATCCCGTCAGATAAAAGAAGTTGCGGTTCGCCTCAAACGGCGCGTATTCGTCCGCGCTCACATGTGTTTCAATTCCAGAAAATAAAATCAGCGCTGCATTTTCCTCCATCTGATCGAACAGCTGCTGTCTTCTTTTTAAAAAATTCATCCTTCCCTCTCATTTCTGCGCACGCTTTTTGCGCATACCGAGTTCGTGTCAAGTGCGCGCAGACACAAATCTCGTGATTGAAAAATTTTATTTTTCAATCTTTTCCTACATTTTGCAGACGCCCTCACGTCATGCACTTTGCGGACGCAAACGCGATCCCGCTTCTTTCATGTATCGGATAAATCCTCCGTTCAGTCGTTCTCTTCCAGCTCCTCCAGATTCTCGTCCGACGCAGACGAACCCATCCATGCCGCGACTCCAAAAATCAGAAGCACCGTTCCGACCGTAATCCATAATGTACTGTCCGAATGCATCCAAATCGCCGCAAATCCGCCGATTTCCAACGGAATAGCCGCGATTTTCAGCCCCCAGAACCGCAGTTTTTCCACATCGTTCAACTGCTGATACGCCTGCTTCTGGGCAACCACAGACGCTGCACACATAATAAAAATGTTGCCGGAGACTTTGTGTCCTCTTAACAACCACGCGATTCCAAAACAGATCGCCGCCAAAAACCATCCAACAATCAGCAGCAGGAAGCTGTCGCCTTCAACGAAATCCTCCACATACTGATAGAAATCATCTTCTGTCCCGTAAAAATAGAGATATGCGTGTCCCTCGGACGGCTTCTGCACCGTCACTTCACCGTTTCCGACAAGCGCTACCGCCGTCAGCTGCGCATCCTCTCCCAGTCCCCAGATCTGATAACGGGTGTCTCCATTTTTTCCGCCCGGGTAAAATTCGTCAAACCATTCCAGACCGCGAACATTATCCTCCGTCAGCTCTGTCTGATCGTCCAATGCAGCTGCGACATGATCCCCCCGGACTGTATAGCTGCCACCATCCTCTTTTTCCCAGCCGGAAGAATCCTCATCCTCTTCTTTCTGATAGACCCATTTTTCCACTTTCAGATAATAAAACTGCCCATCCAGAAACTTTCGCGGATCGGAAACCAGATCGCCGGTCAGTGGAATCTGCGTCACCACAACTTCCTGCTGCGTGTCCTGATTTTTCCATTCCTCCAGATCCTGCATGGTGACAACCGGTGCGTCATAAAGCGCCTGCGCACGCGCACTCGTATCTTTCGTATCAGCTGCGCAGAACACAATTCCCGCAAGCACAAAAAATATCCCCAGTCCGATGAAAAACTTTTTCATAATCCGCTCCTTTCCATAGCTGCTCTATTTCGGGATGTCCGTCAAAAAAAGAATTGAAGCTTCCTGCATTCCTGCCTTATACTGATAGTACCTGATAATATAGGAGGGCTTCCACATGATCCGTTTCGCTGTAATCGGCACAAACACCATTACCGATAAATTTCTCCAGGCAGCCTCTGCACTGCCTGATTTCAAGCTCTGCGCTGTCTATTCCAGAACGCTTGCGCGGGCGCAGGAGTATGCACAAAAAAATAACGTTTCGCTTGTCTTTGATTCTCTGGAGGCGTTGGCTGACTCAGACCAGATCGACGCAGTCTACATCGCCAGCCCCAATTTCTGCCATGCGGCCCAGAGCATCCTGATGATGCAGCACCACAAGCATGTGCTCTGTGAAAAACCAATCGCCTCCAATGCTTCGGAATTTCAACAGATGTATGACACTGCCATAAAAAATCAGGTCATTCTGCTCGAAGCCATGCGCTCTGTCTTTTCTCCTGGTTTTGCAGCGATCCGTTCCCTGCTGCCTGTGCTTGGAACAATCCGACAGGTAGATTTTTCTTTCTGTAAATATTCCAGCCGCTATGACCATTTCAAAGAGGGGATCATCGAAAACGCTTTCCATCCTGCACTTTCCAATGCTGCCCTGATGGACATCGGCGTTTACTGTGTCCATCCGCTCGTCTCCCTGTTTGGCATGCCGGCTTCGATTCAAAGCAGCAGCATTTTCTTATCCAACGGCTTCGAAGGCGCGGGCACGGTTCTTTTACAGTACCCGGATATGCAGGCAACGCTCCGGTATTCCAAAATCTCGGATTCGTATCTGCCGTCCCAGATTCAGGGAGAAGCCGCAACCCTGCTGATCGATAAAATTCAGGATCCCCAGCAGCTCACGCTCCTGTTTCGAGACGGTCATACCGAAAATCCGAACATTCCAGCTGTTTCCAACAACATGGTCTACGAAGCAGCTGAATTTGTCCGCTTAATCGACCAGCTGCAGCAGGCGCTGGAAAATGACTCAACGGATGGGATACCTTCCCTTATCCGTCATTCCTGGCTGAAGGCATCCTGCCTCGAGCTCGAAATCATGGACACCGTCCGCAAGCAACAAAATATTCTTTTTCCGGCAGACCACTGAGGTCTGCCGTTTTCATTCCAGAAAGAGCCTTCTCCACCATAAGCAGCGGTAAAATGTACCTTTCTTTTTACATTGAAATCCACCCAAATGCATTTGCCACGGAGCTGATCAAAATGATCGTCGCAAAGATCGGGCATAAATACCGAATCATCACGTTAAAAATCTTCTTTCTCCGAAATGCGCTCTCGCCGTGCATAACTTCTTCTTCGATGCTTTTTGTTCCAACTACTTTCGACACGAGCAGACAGGTCGCAATTGCTGCGATCGGCATCATAACAGAGTTTGTCAGAAAATCAAAGAAATCCAGAAACTGCATTCCAATCAGCTTTACCCAGGACAACGGACCGTATCCCATACAGGATAAAGTCCCCAGACCCAGCATGATCACGCCAACCAAAACAACTGCCTTCCTGCGTCCCCAGTGAAGCTCATCCTCAAAGGTAGACACTGCACTCTCTGTCAGTGCAATCGAGCTTGTGATCGCTGCAAATAACACGAGTACGAAGAATAAAATTCCCGCTGCTGTTCCAAATCCCATGCTTGCAAACACTTTCGGAATCGTAATAAACATCAGCGCAGGTCCTGCCTGCAGAGTCTCTGGATCTCCGCCGGAAAAGGCAAATACTGCCGGGATGATCATCAGGCCCGCCATAATTGCGATGGCTGTATCGAATACTTCTACATTTCTCGTCGAATCCTCAATCGAAACATCTTTTTTCATATAGGATCCAAACGTGATCAAAATTCCCATGGCAATCGACAGGGAATAAAACATCTGTCCCATCGCCGCAACCACAGTCATCCAGGAAAAATTCTTCACATTCGGTACCAGAAAATATTTCACGCCTTCCAGTGCGCCCGGACGCGTTACCGAATACATTGCAATAATCACGGACAACACGATCAGAATCGGCATCATGAATTTCGATACGCGCTCGATTCCGTTACGCACACCCGCATAAATGATCGCCAGCGTAAACAGCGCAAATACCGTAAAACAGATTTCCGTAGATGCTCCGTTTGAAATAAAATCGGAAAAATAGCCGTCTGCTGCCAGCTTCTGACCATTTCCTTTGATATATTCAACCAGATATTTGATGACCCAGCCACCGATGACGGAATAATACGGTACGATCAGCACAGGAATGATCGCGTTGATCCAGCCGCCTGCAGACAACCATTTCGATTTGCCGAAAGAGGAAAAGGCTCCGACCGGGCTCTTTTTCGTCATGCGCCCAATCGCGGTTTCCGCTACAATCATGGTATAGCCGAAGGTCAACGCCAGCAAAATATAAATCAGCAGGAAAATGCCACCTCCGTACTTTGCTGCCAGATACGGAAATCTCCAGATATTTCCCAGCCCGACAGATGCTCCCGCAGCCGACAGGACATATCCGAGTTTGCCGGAAAAACTGCTTCTTTTGTTATGTTCCATTTTCAGTCTCTCTCCTTTTTGTGAAATACGTTTTTACTATACCATACTTTCATCAAAAAGGATTCCTAAATTTTCGGAGTATTTTTATGCATTTATGTAAATTTTTAGATGATGTGTTTTTCCGATCATTTATATTCTCTTTTACAAATATTCTCTTATATAAATTTTAACCTTTCAATCCACGCTCCCGCGAAGGGAGCGACAATGGGTAGGCAGTGTGTATTGTACATTACCCGTATTTCAATCCACGCTCCCGCGAAGGGAGCGACATCGCATGTTGTAAAAATATCGTTAAGTATAACATATTTCAATCCACGCTCCCGCGAAGGGAGCGACCTTTATAACGCTGGCTTGACGTGGCGCAGCGCAAAATTTCAATCCACGCTCCCGCGAAGGGAGCGACGAAGACCAGACAGCAGCTTATACGGTTGAAATCTGATTTCAATCCACGCTCCCGCGAAGGGAGCGACCTATACGCCATACAGACAAGCCGTTTCACACGGGGATTTCAATCCACGCTCCCGCGAAGGGAGCGACAGGTAAAAATTTCGATATGTCAAAAAGAGTAGAATTTCAATCCACGCTCCCGCGAAGGGAGCGACGAGATAGGAGATATTGGAAAAAGATGGAACAAAAGATTTCAATCCACGCTCCCGCGAAGGGAGCGACCTTTCTGAGATAGTAGGTATCTTTCTGGATGCATGATTTCAATCCACGCTCCCGCGAAGGGAGCGACGACGGCGGCTTTATAAGCATGCGCATTATGTGCAAATTTCAATCCACGCTCCCGCGAAGGGAGCGACGACACAGGTTGCCAGTGGAGCAGAAGCAAAAGCTGCATTTCAATCCACGCTCCCGCGAAGGGAGCGACGGTGCTCTGAATCTCCGTCGTTCTGCATCATGGGGATTTCAATCCACGCTCCCGCGAAGGGAGCGACAGTGAAAACGGGTATGAGGACGAGGAACAGGAAATTTCAATCCACGCTCCCGCGAAGGGAGCGACAATATCAGTGGGTCGGCATGACAGTGTTTGTTATTTCAATCCACGCTCCCGCGAAGGGAGCGACGATGCTGGCTGGACTGTAAGGCAGTGTCTTATCTGATTTCAATCCACGCTCCCGCGAAGGGAGCGACCTGAAAGAATATGACGGCGCAATCTTTACAGAGATTTCAATCCACGCTCCCGCGAAGGGAGCGACAGAATCGGAATTGGAAGCACTTTATGTAGATACAATTTCAATCCACGCTCCCGCGAAGGGAGCGACCAAAACAGCCAATTTTAAATTATCCCAGTTCATCGATTTCAATCCACGCTCCCGCGAAGGGAGCGACGGTGGCTCAGCCGGGGAATGCCGGGAAGAGTGAGCAGATTTCAATCCACGCTCCCGCGAAGGGAGCGACTAGTTTAGCATCAGCTCTTCTGGTAGCTGTGATATTTCAATCCACGCTCCCGCGAAGGGAGCGACGGCGAACGGGATTGAAGAGTATACCGGGACGGCAATTTCAATCCACGCTCCCGCGAAGGGAGCGACATAATTCGTTAATAAAGTATCGGTTGGACGCGTTAATTTCAATCCACGCTCCCGCGAAGGGAGCGACGGCGAACGGGATTGAAGAGTATACCGGGACGGCAATTTCAATCCACGCTCCCGCGAAGGGAGCGACAGCATCTTTTGACATTCAATAACGCTGATGCACTCATTTCAATCCACGCTCCCGCGAAGGGAGCGACAACATATTGCGTAACGGCTGTAAAAATTCATTCGATTTCAATCCACGCTCCCGCGAAGGGAGCGACGCAGGACAAGAACCCGCTGCATCCACAGGAAGAAAAAATTTCAATCCACGCTCCCGCGAAGGGAGCGACTGTAGTTTAGCGTCTGCGTTGCTGGTGGCTGTGATATTTCAATCCACGCTCCCGCGAAGGGAGCGACGTACCCGGGTCAGATAAAAGGTCAATTGCACTTAATTTCAATCCACGCTCCCGCGAAGGGAGCGACTCATGGTCTTTTGTGGATATTGCAAAAAGTCTGTATTTCAATCCACGCTCCCGCGAAGGGAGCGACTTCCATAACGCTCATTTCATCTTCCAACCGGATAATTTCAATCCACGCTCCCGCGAAGGGAGCGACTGTCATTTGCTTCTTGTATTCCTGTTTTTGTTGATTTCAATCCACGCTCCCGCGAAGGGAGCGACGAACTGAGGCAGTTGCGGAGTTGCTCATATATTCCATTTCAATCCACGCTCCCGCGAAGGGAGCGACGTCGGGGCACACATTGTGATTACTGACTGGGAAATTTCAATCCACGCTCCCGCGAAGGGAGCGACGCTACAAACACTCTTGTGCACTCTCAAAACAGATCATTTCAATCCACGCTCCCGCGAAGGGAGCGACAGCATTTATTAACATCTTTTCGCTTGCAGTACGGCTATTCTTTATTTCATCTCACCAATAAAATATAGCTCCTGTTTTAAAAAAATAAATTAATAAATGTTATTTCATAATTTTTCAGGTGCGAATCTCCATAAGAATTCATATGCACTTCCTGTTCGCACCAGTTTTTTAGAGGAGCAAGACCTGATCGGCAGCAATACCTTTTTCGACCCCGACATGCTCCACTTTCGTCTCGTATTTATTACCAAGATAATAAAAGCGCAGACTGTCTACTTTGCTGTCGATAATATCTGTCAGAAGTGCTTTCAGTGCGATGCACTGAGCGTTATCCAAAATGCATTCAAATACAGAATTCTGAACCCTTCTTCCATAGTTGACGCATTGTTTAGCAACCTTCCGCAGTCTTGTTTTACCAGCTGCTGTTTCTGTGTTCACATCATATGTGATCAGTACAAGCATTTGTCACCTCATTTCCAGAGAAAAACAGGATATTCGTCCAGGTCTCCGCGTAAATATCGGGCAAGGAGCATTGCCTGCACATAGGGAACCATTCCCCACTCCACTTTTTCCCTAAGATACGGATGTGTAATAACTTCCTTTTTTCTATTTTGCCATTCAGTCAAAAACTTTTCCCGCAGCTCATCATCCATCAAAACTGCACCATTTTCTTTTTTTGTAAAGTTTTTTCCGCTAATAATCTTCTTATTAATAAGAGATAATACAAACCGATCTGCCATTACAGAGCGAAGTTCTTCAACCATATCCAATGCCAGTGAACTTCTTCCCGGACGTTCTGTATGCAGATATCCGACACAGGGATCTAAGCCAACACATTCCAGAGCAGACATGATCTGATTCGTCAAAAGTGTATAGGCAAAAGAAAGCATCGCATTAACCGTATCCATTGGAGGACGTTTTGTTCGTCCCTGAAACTGAAAATCCTTTTTCTGCTGCAGAATCAATTCATTGAATACACCAAAATAAATGCTGGCAGCTTCCCCTTCATATCCTCTTAACTGATCCTTGGATGTACAGTTTTGAATCCGCTCCAGGGAAGCTTTTAATTGCATTGATGCTGCTTTTACCTTTTCCGCATCAATCTGCATTGCATGATCCCGGACTGCCCGTTCCAGAACCCAGCGCGAATTGTATACTTTTCCAAGAATACAAGTTTTTGCAATTGTAAGGCTCTTTTCCTCATCTTTTCCTGTATCATACTGCTGTTTTCGTAAAATAACATTTCCTCTTACTTTTCCAGTCACCCGAGCTAAGAATTTCCCCTGTGGTGTAAGGTAACACAAGGAAATATTTCGGTCTACACAAGCGCCCATAAGCGCTGGGCTTGTCCCTCTGTAACCAAAAGAAACAATTCCCTCAAGATTATGCAACGGCAGCCTTCCAATCTCCTTCTGTTCTTCAAAAACAACAATATTTTCTCCATCCAATCCAAGGTAGCTATTTTCCGAAGTAACGTACAATGTATTGAGCAGTTTTTTCATCCCGGTTCCTCCTCCAGCGCCCGTTTCAGATATTCCTTTACCGATCCGGCTTTTTCGAGCTTTGGAAGGCATATTTCCTTCAGAGAACAGGAAGCGCATGCTTTGCTGTATTTTACTTTCGGCGTATACCGTCTGTCATAATATTGATGCATTTCCTCAAATGTCTGACAAACCTCATTTTTCAGTTCTTCCGTAATTGCAACTACTTCACGTCTTCTGGTTTCTCCGTAAAAAATTGCCCCTTCCGTTACTGTTGTCGAAAACATTTCTTCCAAACACATTGCCTGCGCTGTCAGCTGTAAGATATCCTCCTCTGAATGTTTTGGTTTCCCTTTTTTATACTCTATCGAATAAATACTGTAAAATCCCCTGTGTCCGTGCAGTTTCACTCCATCTTCACATTTCCGAAATTCTACAATATCGCATTCGCCACTGACTCCCATCGTTCTGGAACTGACCGGCAATGCCCTTACCACAAGCAAATCTTTCCGCTTTTCCGTCAGATATGGATCATGCGCCTTTTTGTGCATCAGCTCTCCAATGACAGTATGTTCATTTTCTGCCCATTGCTGTTCCACATGAATCAATGCCCATTGTCTCCTGCAAAATTTAAAATGCTGGATACCGGATATCATCAAATAATCGTCTTCCGCATATTCCATTATACGACACCTCTTTTTCAACGCATTTCAAACAAAGTGTGCCTTTTTCTGCTTCCTGATTACTATGCTCTTCTTGTCACTTCAACAGATTCCGGTATCTGATCCTGATGAATTTTAACTGTATAATCTTTATAGTTTCTGGGATAAATAATATCGTCGTTTTTCTTTACTTCCACTGCATCAAATAACTTATATGCGGGACAATCTCCCAGCTCCTTGCTGTGTTTGAAAATAATCAGTTCCCGAACCGCCATCTTTCCTCTTGCTGCAGAATGATCATTTTCAAACATGTTGATAATCGCCTCCCATAAAAGCTCCAGATCTTCCTCAGAAAATCCGGTTACCTTTCTGGCAAGATTTGCAGAAACATATCCCTCTGCACGATATAATCCATAGGGCACAATGCTTTTTCTGCCCATTTCCGTGCTCTTATTTTCCGCGTCTTTTTCTGTCGTAATCGCAACTCTCGTAATCGTTACTTCCTGACTGATAATCGGATCAATGCTTCTGGCAAAGCCAATCTGCACAGGCCCCCTTACCTGCCCGCAATTCAGCGATGCTTTCACAAATGTTGTCATAACCGCGCCAAAAGTTCTGATATCATAAAAATTCTGGCACATATAATCCCGAATTTTCAGATCTGCATCCGGATCGTTCTTTTTCAGCTTTTTTAATCCTTCCGTCACTTTTTTTTCATCTGTTTCATGGATTCCAAGGCTCTCGCATGCGGTTCTATCGCTTCGGTTCAACGGTACGTCTTCACGGATATAAATCTGGAACCCCGGCTCCTCCTCTTTTACTGTTTCCACATAATTTCTGATCTTTCGTTTCAGACAAACATCTGTCACAAGACCGAGACCACTTTCCGGATCAATACGCGGCATATTTCCTGCATCAGGATCTCCGTTCGGATTCCCATTTTCCACATCAAACAATACTACAAACTCATATCTGTTTTTGATTGTCTCACTCATTTACTTTTCCTCCCGTTTTTCATATTTTTTCTGCATCTGATGATAATATCCCAGATCAAATTGTCCCTGCTCTTCCAGTGTCAAACGGTTCGGCATTTTTTCTCCGAGTTTCCCCATAATTTCCATAATCTGCTTTTCGTAATATATTTTTGCACTCGGATTATCCCGTTCCAGCTTTTTGATATGGCTGTTTTTTAATTTGAACAATATCGGAAAAACAATTGCCGGTGTCGCACACGCAGAGTTAAAATACCGATCCCGGATTGTTGCTTTAATTCCCGGATTGGCGTCCATCTGAATTGCTTCCAACATAGCAAACAGCCTTCCTAAAACGTATGCCTCTTCCTTACATCCCTCATTTAGTCCCATATAATGTTCCCCCTTTTCCAAATGGTAGTTTTGAATCAAATAAGCCTTGAGGATCGCAGCTTTTTTCCAGGTGACGTTTCCCTGCTCCGCCCTGATACGAATCATCGTATCTGTATACAAACTTGCCGGATAACGGTTTCCTGCAAGGATTGCCTGCAGCACCATAGACGCCATATTCGAAATCGGATTTTTATCCTTTGCTTTCTGATTCACCGTTTCCGCAAGCATGTCTCGGATTCCAAGATAACTATTCTGTTCCCATACCGGTTTTACAATTTCAATCCGCTGATAATGTTCTGCAAGATGCTTCAAAATATTCCCAAAAGAATCTTCATAAAAGAAACGAACCGCTAAACGAGCAGCATTCGGTGCAAGTCCAAGGATATAAAACTTTTGATTTGGATTCAATTCAAACTGATCCAGATCGAGATATTTCTGTTTTTTTAATCCTGCAAAAACAGCTTTCAGCATCTCCTCATTATCCGGTTTGGGCTCCAGAAAAGAAGCAAAAAAATCCTGATATGCCTCTTCTCCACTTTCCGCCCAGAATACTACTCTTGTATCACCAAGCTGAAATCGGTATTCTTCCTGTCCCAGCAGGTAATTTAAAGCTGTCGTATAAGCAAACTCTGCATACTTTCCAACCGGCGCATTGTAGCTTTGTTCTTTTCCGTAAGATTCAAATGCCGGTGCATTAAAAGACACCAGTGCTGCGCCGCTCGACTGTGCCCCCGGAACCCCTTTAATGGATCTGTGAATTCTGGAAATCGGACCATAATTTCCGGTTACAAGACAAATGCCTGATGTTTCCTTCTCTGTCTCAGACTGACTTGTGTTCCACATTTTCTGTATTTCCAGATCGTCCTGTGCATAGAATTCATTCATTCCAAAAACAAGGTTCCCGCCGTCTGTAAGCCCTTCCCACTGTTCTTTTAACTCCGGACATTCCTGCGCACTTTCCGGGTTCCAGTTTTTAAAAAAATTGCGGACTGCCTGCGCCATTATACCATCTGTTCCTTCCAAAACAGAAAGGTGTTTTTCCTTTGCTGCCAGAAAACAGTCCATTATCCGCCCAGAAGTCCCTTCTGCATCAATTCCTAACAGATATTTTGAGTTATCACACAGAAAATTTGCCGCTATTCCGGAAGATCGGGTGACCATCTGCGGTACTTTCATCGTTTTGGGAATTAAAACCTTCTTTTTCCCAATTTCTTTTTCCTTCTTCAAGCAGATAATTTGTTTGATTCGTCCATCCGCATACAAATTGATTTCATAGGAAACCTTTGCCTGACACCACCCCGGCTGCGATACTTTCCCCTGCTCTGCCAGACTTTCATATTCCTTTACAAGCGCCTGTAAAATCACCGAATCACCTCACAGTCTCTCAGATCAAGAACACCGTTTCTCATCACCGCCCGAAAGAACATCGGCTGAATATCGTTCGGATCAGAGTAATCCATGTCGTAGAGCACAAAACCGAGATCCTTTTCCGGAACAACAGCATAACAGGATGTAGTTTCCTCTTCACACAATTCGAAATGCGCCGGGAATTCCCGGCATCCAAAATACGGCATGTGATAGCATTCTCCGCGCTTTAAACGACGCATCATAATATCCTTGAACTTACCGGGATTGTCTGTTTCATTTGCCTGTTCCGTCATTTCAAAATGTGCTTCAATAACATATTCCACATCACACAGCAATAAAGATGCCCGCTGTACAATTTCCTCTTTTGTGCTCAGATACAATTCCTTATCCGCTCCGTTATATGCCTGAAGCACATTGCTGGCAGAAATTTTGCTTTTCACTTCATTTCTCCGAACGCTGGTAAACCGGATTGGTTTGTTTACCTGAATTTTGTCGATCACCCATCGAAGCCCCGGATGCCAGTAAATCGCTTCCAGAATTCCTCTTGCAGCAGATGGCGTCATTACATCGTAAGAACACCGTTCCACTTTCATCTCTGGTCTTGAGAAGAGCGCATATGGTCCCCATACTCTGACTTTTACACCCATGCCCATTTTATCACCCCTTTTTCATCTACAATATCGAACCATCCTGATAGCAGGCTGCCAGATAGTCTCTCGGTTGATAGTAAAAATCCGTATTATAATCAGAAATGCTGGAATCTATCCAGGAATGATATACCTGCCAAAGTCCTTTCTCAATATCCTGATCAGAATAGGAATCTTCAATCAATCTTTCATACACTTCACCAATATCCCAGTAATCCGGTACGTTGTATCTGCATGCTCCCACATTATCAAAGCTGCCCTTCGGAATCTTGCATTCTTCAATCAGTTCTTCTGCCACCTTTTCAATTGGTTCACAATGAAATACATCTGCATGTTCGTAAATCCGATGAATATGCTTTCTTCCCAGATAATCTGCTACTTTTTTCCGAGGCTGTTTCATTTTCCTTCCGATGTATTCGATCAAACTGCATGTATAAAATAAATCATTATTATTTTTTGTTCTCATACACGGCCTCGCTTCCTACAAATGTTAATGTATCCAGCGCTGAAATCGTATGAAAACTGATTTGATGCGTCGGATATTTAAACTTTGCCAGTTCCCAAAATGCGGCTCTCGAAATTTTGCCATCCAGATAGTTCTGGATATAATTGTAAATCGTATCATCTGCCATCGGTCCTTCCACAATATCATATTTGTGTGGAATTCCTCTACGACATGCCACAATAAAATCCAGCCATTCTTCCGTCATCTCTTCAAAATACAAACAATTCAAAGTACTGCTTGGAACATATTCATATTTATTGATGTACCCATCACCGTATCTGGTTGCCCAACGCTTCGCCTGCTCTGCATAAAGTGTGCAGTAAAATCCAAAATAGAAATCTTTCTGAAAACGTGCTTTTCGAATTTCGGGATATTCCACGATTTCTTTACTCCCATGATATAAAACCATCTCTGTTCCCCTTTTTATAAAAACTATCGTTTTTCTCACTGTCCTTTTCTTTATATTTCCACTATACTACGCTGTTTTATATAATGCAACAACATTTTTAATTAAGTGTGAGAAAATATATTGAAGTTTCTATAAAAAATATTTACACTGGATTATATGGAATAACTATTATATAATAAACATCGTCTTTTCCTGTCATCTAAATGACATGGAATTGGGGATTGAAAAAATATTTTTTCACACCATGTGAACCAAGCGATGCGGAACAGAAGTTGATTATTTCTCTTCTGTTCCGTATGCTTTTATCCTCTAACCTCCCGCCTACAGCACTTGCTAAAACAATTACCAGAACACTCCGATGCCTTCTTCAATATCCATTTTTAATCCCATTTCTTCTGTGTACAGTTCCTCCGAAACTAATTCATAGAAATCTTCTATATCACCGGACACCGGACGCAGCGCTCCCTGTCCGTTTAATTTTTCAAAATCCCTGTCATAAATATTGATACAATACTGTCCTGCCTGTCGCATCAAAGTGCGGGAATACCCCTGGTTTCGAATCTGTCCCAATAACTTCGCCGCTTCCTGCTCTCTTTTTACAAACACTGTTACGGTATTCTCTTCAATCAGATGAAACTTTTTAGCAGCTGACGCAAACTGATAATTCTGATTTTCGAAGCAGCGCATCACACCGTCCTTATCCATTTCATCCTGTTTTAATTGATACAACATCTGGAAATACTGATCTACTGTCGCAAGGTCTTCCGGCTGATATCCATCCAGTAAAAGCGCTTTGGACGTATCAATCTGCATCTGCTGACCGGGAACAAACTCTTTTCCTTCCATTCCGAAAATATATACCGGACTCTCCTCTATGGAACGATCTCCATTTCGATTTCCGCGTCCTGCCGCCTGAATCATAGAATCCATTCCCGCAAGCTGTCTATATACAGATCGAAAATCCAGATCCACTCCAGCTTCCACTAAACTCGTTGAAATTAAAATACACTTTTTACCATCTTCCAATCTTTTCCTAATCTGCTCTAACACCCGTTTCCGATGCTTTGGATACATTGTTGTCGACAGATGAAAGACTCCGTCCCCTTTGATCGCATTATAAACTCTCTGCGCTCGTTTCTTCGTATTGACAATACACAACGCCTGTGTTTCTTTTAAAAGTTTTTCCTCCAGCTCTTCTTCTGTCACCGTTCCGATATCTTCAAATCTCGTTCTCTTGAAAAAGCGAAATTGCTCTTCCATACATGGACAAAGCTCAACCGGCTCCCAATTTCTCTGGAAAAAATTCTGAAATGTTGGCTGCGTTGCTGTACAAAGCACAACAGATGAACTATATTGCGCTGCCAGTTCCTCTATAACCGCAAGACAAGGCTTCAGATGCTCCGGCGGTATCATCTGTGCTTCATCAAAAATGATCACACTGTTTGCAATATTATGAAGCTTCCGGCATTTTGAAGATTTCGATGCAAAGAGAGATTCAAAAAACTGTACATTGGTCGTAACAACCACCGGCTTGTCCCAGTTTTCCGAAGCAAGCTGCATCGGTCTGAGCTCTTCCGAACTGGTATAATCAATGTTGCAATGGCTTTCCAACACATTTTCCTCTCCCAGAATCTCCCGAAATACCTGCGCATTCTGTTCGATAATATTGGTATATGGAATGACATAAATAATCCGCTTCATCTGATGCGCTGCCGCATGCCGAAGTGCAAACGCCAGCGAGGCAATTGTTTTTCCTCCACCGGTCGGAACAGTCAGACGAAACATTCCCTTTTCCTGGGTTCCCATGTCCATACAATGCCGCAAAATCTCACTTCGTCTGCCGTTGATCGTATCGGTTTTTTTATTTTCCAGCCATCTTTTATTCTCAAGATATTTATCTAACTTTCTGTACAGTTCTTCTATTCTCGTGCCGGGATCTCGTTCTGTCTTTCCCTGCTTCATAAAAGCTTCCGTATCCAGAAAATCTGCGTCTACCAGACAGGAATAAATCATTCGCATAAAAACACTTAACGAAAAATATGGGTTCGGCACAGCTTTTGGATCAATGGGCGCCGAATGAAGTAGCGGAACCTCAATCTCAGACTGATAAGCCTGATAATCTTCTATTTTTTTCTTTAGGCGGCCGCTCAACGTAGACTCTCCGCCATTGTCCGTATTACTTCCGCAATCTGGCAAGCCCGCATGATGCCCTGCAATGCAATAATTTAGAAACGAGTAGTATCCTCCTTTCGCCGCACAAAGTTGTGCTCCAGCCGTCGAATGGTCCACCTGAACATCTCCTTTTTGAAGTCTTCTCTGGAACCTGAGACTGTACTTTCCAATATCATGCAGCATACCACTGCAATATCCCCATTCATACTTTCCAAATTCTCCGGCAAACATTCCAGCAAGTCTTGCGACCCCCTCCGAATGCTCCAAAACACTCTGTTTTCGTTCCCCATCAATATGCGCAAAATAATCCATATGCCTCTCCCCCATTTTCTTCGACATTTTTCTGTTACGATCCTTTTTCTGACATGCTCCCGCGAAGGGAACGACTCTGAGGATTTGAAAGTTACTGTTGGCTTTTCACAATTTCAATCCATGCTCCCGCGAAGGGAGCGACCAATGGCTGCCCATACTTTTCGTACATAGCAAGATTTCAATCCACGCTCCCGCGAGGGGAGCGACGTGCTGCATGGATGAATTTAAAAACAAATTTGAATTTCAATCCACGCTCCCGCGAGGGGAGCGACGGCGCGTGTCCGCCGGGAAGAGCGCGAGAAACTATTTCAATCCACGCTCCCGCGAGGGGAGCGACCGTATACCACGGCGTAAAGACAAAAGACGGCTACATTTCAATCCACGCTCCCGCGAGGGGAGCGACTTGTTCACGATCAGACGTATTTTAATTACTTCATTTCAATCCACGCTCCCGCGAGGGGAGCGACCATTAACGCAGAGCGTGCCCACATGGTCAGCCGTATTTCAATCCACGCTCCCGCGAGGGGAGCGACGTGGATGCGTTGGGATTGTCCTTAAGCACAATGATTTCAATCCACGCTCCCGCGAGGGGAGCGACGGGAACTGCTGACGAATGATAAGCTGTCCGAAGCAATTTCAATCCACGCTCCCGCGAGGGGAGCGACTTTGAGGAGGTTGCATCCGGAGAAAAGACATTTATTTCAATCCACGCTCCCGCGAGGGGAGCGACTCCGCGCCATGTGCAGCCTTCGCATTTATCGCAATATTTCAATCCACGCTCCCGCGAGGGGAGCGACACTGCTGCAAATTGCTGTACGGACTGATCATGGCATTTCAATCCACGCTCCCGCGAGGGGAGCGACGGGCGAACGGAATTGAAGAGTATATCGGGACGGCAATTTCAATCCACGCTCCCGCGAGGGGAGCGACGTTAAAGCCCCAGCTAATAGACTAATTGCTATTATATTTCAATCCACGCTCCCGCGAGGGGAGCGACGCAATAGTCCCCGGTTTCGCTTTGAAACTCGTCTAATTTCAATCCACGCTCCCGCGAGGGGAGCGACTTTTTCATGCTCAGGGTGCAATTCGAACCCTATGATTTCAATCCACGCTCCCGCGAGGGGAGCGACATTGTACAGGCTCTTGCCTATGCGTTCCATATGGACATTTCAATCCACGCTCCCGCGAGGGGAGCGACCAGTTAGCGAGTACACAGCCGTGACTATTACCGGAATTTCAATCCACGCTCCCGCGAGGGGAGCGACAAAGATGGTACATCATCAATAACGACTGTCATGATTTCAATCCACGCTCCCGCGAGGGGAGCGACGATAATTCCCTGTCTGTAAACATAGACAGAGCGATCATTTCAATCCACGCTCCCGCGAGGGGAGCGACACTGCTGCAAATTGCTGTACGGACTGATCATGGCATTTCAATCCACGCTCCCGCGAGGGGAGCGACCCGCTTTTACTGTGCATAACACTAGGGTACAGAATTTCAATCCACGCTCCCGCGAGGGGAGCGACTGTTGGTTGCGGCGCTCCGGCCTCCCGTGTTGGTTATTTCAATCCACGCTCCCGCGAGGGGAGCGACACAATGACGTTGCGGTGATGCTTAATTTCGGGGATTTCAATCCACGCTCCCGCGAGGGGAGCGACGCAATAGTCCCCGGTTTCGCTTTGAAACTCGTCTAATTTCAATCCACGCTCCCGCGAGGGGAGCGACTTTTTCATGCTCAGGGTGCAATTCGAACCCTATGATTTCAATCCACGCTCCCGCGAGGGGAGCGACCAAAACAGGCAGCCAGTTGTCTTTTACAACCTGTATTTCAATCCACGCTCCCGCGAGGGGAGCGACGATTCTGCCTAAAATCTGCGCTTCGTCCATATGATTTCAATCCACGCTCCCGCGAGGGGAGCGACTCCGCAGCATTTCGCGGTTCACAGTCTTTTTGAAATTTCAATCCACGCTCCCGCGAGGGGAGCGACACGGAATGGAGACAGAGAAACAAACGCAAGCGGAAATTTCAATCCACGCTCCCGCGAGGGGAGCGACAAAAATGCTGGCGGACATGTTCTTGCGGAACTACATTTCAATCCACGCTCCCGCGAGGGGAGCGACTTTTACTGGTTTACCATCATCCAGCATATGTATAATTTCAATCCACGCTCCCGCGAGGGGAGCGACTAGTTTAGCGTCTGCGTTGCTGGTGGCTGTGATATTTCAATCCACGCTCCCGCGAGGGGAGCGACAACTTCCATCACCCAACCGTGCCCGCGCATGAAATATTTCAATCCACGCTCCCGCGAGGGGAGCGACTTTCTGTAATCTGTCGCTGCTGCGGATCTTGGCATTTCAATCCACGCTCCCGCGAGGGGAGCGACAGGTCTTTTCACATGGAATGCAAATTCACTGGCATTTCAATCCACGCTCCCGCGAGGGGAGCGACCCGTATTTCTTCCCGCAGACTTCGCACATGTACGATTTCAATCCACGCTCCCGCGAGGGGAGCGACCGACCAAAAGATAAAAACCAACCAGTTCGTGGCATTTCAATCCACGCTCCCGCGAGGGGAGCGACTGCATTTATTGACATTTTTTCGTTTACAGTACGGCTCTATTTTATTTCATCTCACCAATAAATATAGCCCCTGTTTTTAAAAAACTAAATTAATAAATGTTATTTCATAATTTTCCAGGTGCGAATCTCCATAAGAATTCATATGCACTTCCTGTTCGCACCAGTTTTTAGAGAAGTAAGACCTGATCGGCAGCAATTCCTTTTTTGCCCCGTTATTCCCCGTCTTCGTCTCATATTTATTATTCCGATGAAATGTTTTATTCCAGACAATAGAATGTTCGCATAACATACACTCTGTTGCTTATTTCTATCTATCCAGCACGATCACCGGTGCAGACAAAATACCGACCTTCTGCAGCACATATTCCTCCGACCAGCCATCATCCTGTGTGCGCCAGCTGCCGGGATTCAGGAATCTGTCATCCTCTCCAACCATATGGACTGCGCCAAAGGTATTGACGCGGTTTCCAAACAGCACCAGTTCGATCGAATCAGCCTGTCCAACTTCCAGATCATAGGGTGCAAATGTCGTTTCACCCAACCGTTTTCCATCCTTTTCAACTGCAACGAGTGCGCCACGATAATGAGGAATATGTACAACAGCGCCATTTGCTCCGATCGATACCGGCAGATGATAGGTAATATTCCCACCATAAAAAGGAAGTCCCTGGGGTACGATATTCCCAAAGCTTAACGCTCTGACAGGTGCTGTCACAACACCGACTCTGCCTTCGATACGCACGCCAAAATCACCGAGGAGATAACACCATTCGAGACCGATTCTGTGCGTGAAAGGAACTGTCGCTTCCACTATATTTGTGCCTTTCTGAAGTGTGCCGATTTCGATCGTCCCGATGCAGTGGTCCGTATACCAGCCGGACACCTTTTCGTTCACTGTTTTCCCATTCAGTTTTACAGATGCATGCTCCGCTTCCTCCAGTGCCAAACGTACCGGTACTTCCACTTCACTCTCTACCGTAAAGCGAAGGGTCGCAAAATGTTCCGTCTTTTCCTCCGGCAATACCCATGGCTGGGCAACTTCTCCGCCGCGCGCCGGGAAACCGAGCTGACTGCGCAGGACATTGTCTGCCCGCAGCAGCTCCTGTGCAGGCTGATATGCTCCGCCGTCCATACAAAATTCCGCACGATCCAAAAGAAGAACGTTCGGCTCACTTAAAGTAACAGCAACACGATTCGGAAGGGCTTTCGGCGCTGCGCCGGACGCAAGGAGCTGTTCCCGGAGGGCTGCAGCTAAAGCAGAATCGCCGCATGCTGCGCAGCTTTCTGCCGTGCTGGATGCGCCAGATACCGCCTGCATCGCGCCAGGCACGCCAGTTGCTTGTGTTGCATCGTTCGCATCAGCCGCCTGCACGCTGCCGCTCGTCTCGCCCACCGGCATCAGCTTTAACAGCAAGCTGCTCTGATTATAAAAGATATGATTTACAACCGTCTGCGCCCCTCTTTTTGCCGTCTTCACATCCCGGATTCTTCCGGTCATGGTATCGTATTCTTTCACCGTGAACCTGCCGTTTAACACGATGTTCACAGGATCCTTTTTCACAAAATCCGGATTTCCTGCAGACTCTCCCACTGCAATAAACAGCCAGCTGCAGTCCTGATCTATGCGCAGCTGATAGATGTAATGGTTTGTCAGGCTTCCCATCTCATTTTCCAGGCGCAGTGTGCGATACGGCTCAACCGCTTCCAAAAGCGCCGCTTTTTCAAAGACGATCTGGCTGGACAGTGCTGCAAGCTCTGCTCCATCGTTACTGGGCACTGCATCGGTCATAGTCGGTGCTTCTCCCATCAGGATCAGCTTACCGCCCGCTCTTGCAAAGGTTTTCAAACGTTCTATTGTCGTACTGCGCAGCGTTTCACAGCCGGGAATGATAACAGCATCATAGGACATTGCACCGACCTTCAGCGGGTTTCCTGCTTCCGTACACAAATCAGGCAGAAGCGATTCATCCAGAAAGTCAAAGTCACAGCTGCCAAACAACAGCCAGCGGGTCACATTCTGGAACCGTTCCTCCATCTGCTCCCGGATCGATCCGGTCTGGGACTCCGGTCCCCAGTGAAGCCAGTAGCTTTCGATTGGATGGATGACGCCGACACGCACAGCTGCCTTCCCACGTGTCATGGCTGTGTTTACTCTTGCAAAATGATCTTCAACTGTTTTATATTCCTTACACCACGGCGACTGATAATTGATGCTCGCCGGATAATCCCGCTTTGCCTCCCCCTTCATAGAAACCCAGGACAGATGCGGCACACGCAGTGTAATGCCCAGCGCCGCCTGCCAGTCTCCCTGCAGCTTATGGCGTCTGAAATCAAAACTCCAGCTCGTTACACCATAAAGCTCACTCATTACGCCTTCACGCCCAAACTGATGAGATGCAGACTGTGCCTGCTTTGCCGTCGTGTATTCATGGCTGTCACACAGCATGTCGATACCGGGCAGTTCAAAGCTTCTGTACGCACGCATCGCCTCGCCCAGTGCTGCAGTCTGACTGCGCAGTGTGGGCTCTTCCATCATATGTCCGGTCAGCGCAATATTGTGCTTTTTGCACCATGCTCCCACATTGTCTGCAAACGCGCGGGTAAAACGCTCCGTCACATGATCATGATAATGATACCGGATCGTGGAAACGCTTCTGTCTGCTTTTTCCCAGATCAGCTCAGGGAGCTTTTCCAGAATATCCTCCTGATACATTTCCTGATAGGTTTGAGCAAAATCCTCTGTCCAGGGCAGGATCACATCCCGTTTTTCCTGCGGAAACTGCAAAAGTGTTTTATGAGAGAACTGCGGCTCATCCGTAAAGATCGTCGGCACAGTTTTTCCAAACTCGTCCCCGATCTCCCTTGCATAAGCCTCGTGGGTGATTTCCAGGAAACGATCCATTGCCGCTTTGTCCAGCGTATTTACATAGGTCTGATGGTTGTACCAGGTGCTCGGCAGCGGGCGTTCCAGATAAGCGTACCAGCAGGTTCCCTGGGGCTGCATCCCTTCCTCCAGTTTTTTACCGGAAACCAGATAACCCTTTTCGTCCAGAACGACATCATAAACCTCAAGCAGTCTGCCGTTTAAGGTTCTTGCTGCTCTCGCACTGGAATCTGTCTGCATCTGTGCCTCTTCTCCTGCTTCATAAGGCTTGTTTGTAAACAGAAGATACTGCGCACGGTATTTTTCCTCCTTCGTCACAAGACCTCCCGCAAATCCGGATGGCCAACGATCCTCATCATACAAATAAACCTGTAGATTTTCCTGCTTTGCTTTTGCCAGGCAGCCCTTGATCCGATCCATAAATTCCTCGCTTAAATACGGTGTTTCCAGACCGGTACGCGGATGCAGATGTGCACCGCCAAAGCCCATCGACTTTAAGACCTCCATCTGTCTGTCGAGTTCTTTTTGCTCCAGCCTCGTATTCCACGCCCAAAAGGGAGCTCCCCTATACTCCGCTGTGGGCTGCTTAAACAAGCTGTCTTCCAGTTTCTCTGCCTGATTCTTTTTGTACAGCATTTAACCGCTCCTCCTCTTATGTTTTCCCCTTTATCTTTATCGCTTATTTCTGCTGCATTTTTCTGATCGCTTCCAAAATGGCAGCATACGCTGCTTCCGGACTGCCGCAGGATGAAACTGCGCATTCCATCGGACATAATCCGGTATTTTGACGATTTCGGATGTTCTCTGTCAGTTCGTCTGCTTCTGCAGGTATGTTGTATTCCGTCAAAAGCTCTTTCGCACCCCTGCTCATCACAGGTGCATACACCCCGGCTGCTCCAAGCTTCACATATAAAAATGCTGCCGCGCGTCCAACGATTTTATCCGCCGCGTAAAATCCGTTCAAATCCTTCCCCTCCCGGATGCGTGTCAACAGCGGACGCAGACCTGCTTCCTTACTCGTCAAAAGCTCGTTATCCCTGCACCAGACACAGGTATAATTTCCCTGTGCAAAAGTTTCCTTTGCTTTCTTCATTGCCTGATTCATCTCTGCTGTTCCTCCCCTGCCTCTTTGCTCAAGAGGCATACCATTTCGATATGTGCGTCATTGTCCAAACTCAAGCTCATATCTTCCGCAATGATTGGAGCTTGAGCTGGTTTTCCGTATCCTCGATTTTATCATACATCTTGTAAAGCCGGTCATCAAGGTCTGCTTAGCGTTTCATGTAGTGCTTATCATCCGGGTCGAGGGAATCAATCTCCTCCATCAGTCGTGCCTTTACGGAATAACTCTGTCGAAGCTGCTTTTCATGCGCCGCGATCTCCTGCTCAATGGCAGAGATATCCACCTTCATGCTGATCTTTTCCTGCATCATGGCGGCGAACTTCGGATTGCTTACCAGCTTTACGATAACCTCTACAACAATGCTGTCCGGCAGCTCTTCATTTTTTCTCAGGGTGTTGCGGTAAAGCGCACTGGTGTACTGGGTACCACGATCGGAGTGAAGCACTGCACCTCAAATAAGCGTTACAGCGGCTTTTGAAAAATCTGTATTGATTTTTCTGCGCGAGGTGCTATAATCGGTATATACCGAAAACAGAAGGAGGAAAGCGCCCATGCCAAGACCGCCACGGTGCCGTCGT